>Ga0123355_10016889_pt1 | contig 11515 bp, 6 predicted proteins | sample TergutEmb28metaG_3_FD_89872 | JGI IMG/M metagenome (GOLD analysis project Ga0123355, IMG submission 89872) | Embiratermes neotenicus P1 segment gut microbial communities from Petit-Saut dam, French Guiana - Emb289 P1 | ecosystem: Host-associated > Arthropoda: Insects > Digestive system > Gut ...
CTGTTTGCTTCTCCGCCAGTGCTTTTATTATTGTTTTGTAACTATCCGCTGTCTTAGGTTGAATTTTTACTTGATTACCGGTAAGTACTTTGAATTCAAAGTCATCTCCCACCACCGATACCAGCAGCTCTTTGAGTGGTTGTATATTTTGTACTCCCGACACAAATATGGGTGGTGTTTTGGGAGCTTTGCGTGTTGGTACAACTTCGCCTTCTTCGTCCACTTCGTCTGTCAACACTTCAAATTTGTTTGTGGTTTGGGGAGGGGGAGGTGTATTTAACCAATAATCATTTAATTTAGGTTGCTTAACATTTTTTGTGGTGGCTTCGGGGTTGTCTCTAGGACGTTTTTTGTACTCTATTTGCTGCCATGGAGGCTCCGTTCTGTCGGGTAGTGCAGGGAATTGTGTAGCGTAATGTTGATGCTCATTGGGGTGTGTATAGTTATTGTGAGCTAAGTAAGGAGTAGTTACTGTTTTTTCTTGTGATGTTTGGCTGTAGGTCGATGTCCCTTGCAGTTGGTGTTGCGTCTGCTGCGGTACGTTGGGCTGTTGTTGGTTGTGGTCGTAGGATCTTGACACACCAGGTTGGAGATACTGTACGGGCACCTGACCCAACTTTTGGGTCATCGCTACGTTTGGCCTTAGCGACCGTTCTAGATCACTTATAGTCCGGTCGACTGTAATAACAATAACTCACCACTCTGCACAAGCACTTAATGTTACTTATTGTTTCTTAAAACGATTGTAGGTATCACTATCGGAGCGGTTGAATACACGTCCACTCTCGACGAGCTTTCACTGGGTTGTGGATTCAGTCCTGTGGTGGACAAAGCTTTATGTTCAAACTAATACACTGTTTAGAATACGTTCTTATTAATATATGATTTAAAATGGCCAGACCCCTTTCAAATGTGTTTATGTCTTTCTTCGCAGACAGGACATGCTTCTATGAAGTCGTGTGTTTCTCCGACACGCATTACGCCAGTCAGATTCCCATCGAAGAGGTATGTAATGGAAAGGGGTATTTTGGGCTTCTGCTTTATCTTAAGCGATTAGAAAGTCACACCTTTAGAGTATACAGGCAGCTAGAGATGGCGAACGTCTTATCACTATAAAAACAAAACACTTCCTATAACCAAAATAAACACTTTTTGGCGTCGCCAATTTAAGTGATGGAGACATTGAAGACAAAAATAACTCATTAAAAAAGAATTCGAAGGTTTGTGGCAATAAATTCTGTCGTATTTAATTATTATTGTAAACAATCTTTTACATGTCAGCCAGAGAAGTTCCAATACATATTGGATTCCAAGAAATTGGAAACCAACTACTCCATCGCCATTATGGGAACGAACAAAGACAGCACGAGGGAAAGCAACAAGGCTTGGTTAAATTTCTCAACACCAGACTGCTTCTTCTACTATCCAAATGACCTCACAAAATGTGGTATGTATCTCCTTAGATTATCACCAAAGATTACTGCGATCATTTAAAAAATTATAGAACAAATGTCTACTAATTTTTATATTTAGATTAACAATCGCTCTACTTTAACAACTTCCGAAATATGTAGAATATAGTGTGCTGTAACCATGACACATTCTCAAATTATCTCTCTACCCCGCTGTAAGACTGGTGTAAAAGCAATCCCATTACAAGCCTGGACAGACCCTGAGGGTTCCAGGAGGTTGAGGCTCTCAGATTTCAAGACAATTAGTACATGAACGTGGTAAGGCTGTCAGCCTTACGCATCGGCCGCCTTTACCCCCAGGAAATATTCCTGGTACTCATTTATGTTAGAGGCTGAGTCGACTCCATGGCCACAGTGCGGCCGGAAGGATCATGTCAATGAAAAATTCCAATGAAAACATCGGGAATTGAACCCACGACCTTCCGGCTTGTAGCGCAGTGCCTTAACCAACTGCGCCACCGCGTGGCCTGTAAGACTGGTGTACTTAGTTCTAAGGACTTGGAATGTTCATATTCACCCTTGTCATTGTCCTTGGTGCGCTTTACAGTGACTTGTGTAATGAGATTCGCGAATTGGGACCAGCGGAAAATAGGCACAAGGTCAACATCTGTGGCCGGTTTTTTTTAACTCTGTCGCTGCGACCTGTGTAAGAGAATTTGGGACGACACAGGACATACTACATCTTGCAGTGCAGTGAAACCTTTCCTTTAAAACGGGCGCAGAGTACCTCAGTGTCTTTATTCCTCAGTATTAAAATAATATTTATGCAGAATTGTTTTTTTATTGGGAAGAAATGACTACATACGTATTAGACTTTCTCTGATCTTACAAAGTAAGCTGCAGCACAGTTCACATACCATCCAGTGAATATTAGCTAAGCTGAGAACCACCACACGAGATGCACGTGACCTACATTAATGTCAGCCTGAGAAGATGTTATTGGATTTTGCCGTCGTAATTCTTCATGACGTGCAGCTGCATACACTATGGTTTGTGTGAAATGGGCGAGATATCTTTCTGAAAAGTAGAAAATATACCTTTTCAGTTGAGAGGGTAGGTAGGTTGTATTTTGTTAATTTACATAATTATGTATTACATGCGTCACGCCTCCATATGTAGACATTCTCGCCGAATGTATTTTCTCAATACAAGTAAGCAATGAAAGTTAATTTTGTAAATAAAACCAAGTTGGTGCTCAGTTTATTCTTAGTATATTTGTCAATCTCTACACGTTTAGGGCGACTATGTGCCCACCATCAGGAGAAACAACTGTGTTTATGCGACACTCGGTACTTGCTATTCTGTGTGAATGACTCTATAGTCTGCAGTGATCCACACAGAATAACAAGTACCAGTGTCGCATAACACAGTTGTTTCTCCTCATGATGGGCACATAGTCGGCCGAAACATGTAGAGATTGACAAATATACTATGAATAAATATACTAAGAATAAATTATGCACCAATTTGGCTTTATTTACAAGATTATACAGGGATGCAAGTCAACAAAACATAAAAAAGTTAAGTTATTATGAAAGTGATTTTTGTTCTATTCTTGTCAAGTGTATTATAAAATTTAATTTGCTTCAGACGCTATCTACACCAATTCTCCTTCAATATTATGACTTATACAGTAAAGCTACTTAAGTCCTAGGTGTATACATTTTCGTTACACATATGTACGAGGGGGTGCTGATAAGTCCTTAGCCCGATATACTTCCCAATGTCGTAGGACGGAATCGATAGTGTCGTTGGAAAGATGGGTCTGTTCATGTGACGAATTACAAGTCTTTTTTGTTACACAGGCTGAAAGGAAGCATGCCAGGCGACGCGCGGATTTTAACAACATGGAGACGCGAGCTGTCATAATTTTTTTCCCTACAAGGCAAGGCGCCGAAGGAAATTCGCGCCATTCTGGCAGAAACATTAGGGGAACATGCACGCACCATCGTGTGCCACCGTCAAAAACCGGGTGGCCCAGTTTAAACGTGGTGATTTTTCCACCTCTGTTGCACCTCGTCCTGGACGACCCAAAACAGTGACCACTCCGGAGATTATTGATCAAATTCACAAGCTAATCTCGGAAGACCGCCGGATTTCGGCTAAATCAATAGCTGAGCAACTGGACATCTCACGTGAGCGATTTGGGTCCATCATTCACGAAGATTTGGACATGGGGAAGCTCTCCGCGAAGTGGGTCTCGAAATGCCTGAAAGCGGATCAAAAACGTCAACTGTGCCAGTTGTCTGAGCAAATTTTGGAATCTTTTCGGACCGATCTAAATGATTTCCTTTCGCGATTGGTGACCATGGACGAAACCTGGTTATATCACTAAGACCCGGAGACAAAGCAACAATCAATGGAGTGACGGCTTAGCGGCTAGAGCCGGTCCACAAATTCCGAGTGCAAAAATCCGGTGGAAAAGTTCTCGCCTTGATTTTTGGGGTCAAAACGGCATCCTCCTCATTGATTATCTTCCAAAGGCCCAAAACTATCAACGCGGAGTATTTATTTTCTCTGCTGATGCAATTGAAGGACATTTTGAAGGAAAGAACGTCGCGGGAAGATCACCAAGTTTGTCTTGTTCTTGCACGACAATGCCCCGGTTCACTGGGCTCTTCCAACCCAGAAGAAACTGGCCTACCAGGGCTTCAGATGTCTTGATCACTCACCCTATTCCCGGATCTTGTCCCGTCGGACTACCATCTTTTCCCTGGACTGAAAAAAAACAATTGAAAGGTCGCCATTTTTCTTCCGATACGGAGGTCATTGCTGCCGCGGAGACCTGGTTGGACGGACAACTTTCTGAATTTTTTTTGATTGGCTTGCAATAGTTAGAGTAACGGGCTAAGAAGTGCACTGAGCTTCGTGGGGAGTATGTTGAATAAATCCCGAGTTTGTTCGCTGTAGGTTGTTTCCTTCCTAGTCCGGCTAAGGACTTATCAGCACCCCTCGTATGACCAGTGTATGCAACACGTAATTACATCCGTACAATTTTTATACATTGACACAAAGAGAATCGATGATGCAACTTATTCTCTTTCAGTCATATTGACTTAAGCTGAGTTACTTATGCAAAATACAGGAAGAATGTAGTATAAAAGTCAAAATTACTTTAAGCGCTGCTACGTGGATGTTTTCAAGTAGAGATTGCGAAGAGGCGGGCACTGTGCTTTCTTTCTTTGGCACTCGATGGAATAATTTCCTTCAGGAACTGACCACCTTTTGCTGGTAGTAAAGTTTTGTATGGAGTAGTGAAAAGGCCACAAGAAATTTTATGGACGCCCTAGTGGTGAAGAGAGAAAATTTAAAGTCACAGAACTTTCCTTATATCCACTTTGTGTAACCCCTCCACACCAAATATGCAGTGGATATCGAAATAAACACAATTATATTTCATACATTATTTGGAGATTCAATTTATGAACCACAGCCGCAACAAATTATAAGCTTAGGTTTATCTTCAATTAAATTGCCTAGCCACCAATTAGAGTCATATGTTCAGCATATATTGTCTGTTCTATATTATGTGTATTTTGTTCTATTAATTAGTATGTGAATGTTAAGCTGTGAGTGTCATAATTTCACGTTTGAAATATTACAGTTCCACCAACGCCAAAAATATTGTCAGTAAAGGAGAACCGGAACATGTCTTCGAAGTTCGACGTTACTGTTTCCTGGGCAAAGCCGGAGCTGCAACCTTTATTTCACGAGGTGCAACTGATTAGAGTAGAACCCAAGCCTCCCACGGTAACACGAACAGAAGTAGATGGGGTGAGTTAAAGTTGAGATGTTTATCGAATTTTTAAGTTATGTTTACACACACACACACACACACACACATATATATATATATATGTATTGTGTGTGTGTGTGCTTGTTTGTTTGCGTGCGCAGGTCTGGCAAGGAACCGCCAGGCGGTGACGGAATTCTTCCTCAGGCAGTTTAGTACAGTAGGCTGTCCTCGTTCGCAAGGATACGCGTCACTCTTCCGTTTATTTACGACAGAATATTCTAACAACCCTTTTGCATTGTTTTGCGTCTGTTTCGGCCAATCGCATTCGCGCTTACATAAGCGAGCTGAGGTATGTGTAGGAAGCGCACCTGGCCTCTCTTCTTATTCAGCATGTTCTAGATACTTGCCGTATGGAAGAAACTTTGACCGCACTTTTCACAGATTTTAGAATTTGTTGCTGTGCTGGTGTTTTATTTAAGCCCGTAGATGATGACTTGTTTGCTAACGAACAACCTAAGGATGTAAGGAAAAGGAAGTTGATGCCACTTTTTTACAAACGAGGGAGCTGGATGCGGTGAACGAGGAATTGAACATGACTGCTGTCGGACGTCATTGTGGTTTAGCCTATAATAATAATAATAATAATAATAATAATAATAATAATAATAAACTGCAATTGGTTGTCACCCGGTGGCAGTGTTTATTTTACATGTAAACAAAATATGAAATTTGTTACTAATAAATTTAAATCGGGAGGGTTACATGAGAAGCATGTAGTGGCAACTTGGAATCTTTGGAACCATCTCAGCATTTGCATATAGACACAGGGAAACCAAGAAAACCCTGTGTCGAGGTGGCCGGTCGCAGGACCTTCCGAATACTGACTTCCAGGCAGCAGTCAGCCATCGAAAGTTAAAACAGCAATACACATAAGATGACAACAATACACACAACTACAACAATACACACAACTACAACAACACACACAAGTCATCTTAAAATACAACATGTACAAAAGGTATACAACACCAAGGTAAGAAAGCACTGTATACATTTTCTGGTATTTTTTTCTACATATTGTACTCACGCTTTCACTCCAGCCCTTCACTTCTCACCACTTTATTACTCATATAAACTCTTCCCATAAAGAAATAAAAAAATTCAAATTTTTAAAAAAATGAAGACAAGAAACGGAAAAATGCGTCAAATGCGAAACACTATTGTGTAAGGCGTCAATTTCCCTTGCTCGGAACATGAATAAGGCCTTGAGTGCCAGGCCAGTCAGTTGTGCTGTGTGAGGGAGAAGGCCAGTTCAGTAAAGGCTGGTTTAAGCAACGCACCTGAAAGGCCAATACTCTAGCATTCAAATTCAACCTTGCCCTCGACAATGGCCCAGGACGTCCGCAGAATCTTGATCGCACCCAACCGAAAATTCTATCCGAGTATCTAATACCATTACACCAGTACCTTATTCCTGCAGCCGCTCAACTAGGGAACAATCACAACATTCAATCGCTACCAGATTCGTCGCACGCTCCGCAGTATCTCGAATGCAAATAAGATATACATTAGTGCCAGTTAATGCTGGAAATCTAAGTCCATAGACGTGTCCATGGTTCTGAACGGCTGCTGGGAGAAGCTATAGCGTGAAGCAATTAATGACTGTCCAATCAACAAAATTAAGTAAAGGACATACTTGTGTGGGCCGGTAAATTTCCAGGGAAGTATTCCCAGAAGTAATGTTGAAATGTTGTGTTCTGACGTTGTTAATTTAAACGAGGACCAACTTAAACAGCTGAGAGCGGTCTGTGAATCAGAAGACGAGGAAGAAAATGACGTTGATGTAAAAAGGCTCTACTAGAGCATCTGTCTTCTGAAGAAAGGCCTCCAGATTGCGGTTGACTTCGTCGATCACTTATTTGAGATTTGCTATTTCATTGATAGTGCCTGAAATTTAAGCGAGAGTTGGAGGTTATCATGGCGCCATGTTAGAAGTTACGTGTATAATAACATGCAGGAGAAGACAAAAGATTCGAAGGTCGTCTCTTTCTCCGCCAAGTGTTCTCTCTGCCCCTCCGCCACGCACTATGCCTTTTGAATGCGCTAACATTTATTGCCGACAAAAAACAACGTCATTCCAACAAATTTAAACAATTATTTTCCTATGTATTAAACATTAATTTACACATTATCATGTTCGTCTTCCTTCGGTACTCCGAAATCCATTTTTCCTAAAAGGTACTACAGGCGTGCATCCCGATTGTACTGTAATATGGGTTTCTTCTTTCAAAAACGTGAACCAGGCGAAAGGCAAGGGTTTGCTGCACGTATTTATCCTGGCTCTCTAGCGAAACAAATTGTGAAGCCAAGTTGCGGTTGCACACGACTTACTGAACCCTTTAAGTTAAACCGAAGAAAGATTCCTAGTCTATTGATTATTCTCCCCTCAGTTCCCTCTGACGTCTCCGTGGCTTGTTAACTATGTTCGAGTTATGTCGAAGTATGAAGGATTCTGTGCTCTACTCAGTTTGAGTTCGTCTTCTCTGCTGAAATTGTTTGGAGGCTTCTTTAAGCAGCTGGTTCTTGCTGCTGGAAGTATTGACTAGTATCTCAAAATCGTGAATTTGATGCGATGACCTATTCCAGTACTGAGGACACCCATTGCAGATCCGCTTGACATATGAGTACCTCTCTCTGACGTACTTCAGTATAGCCCGTATGGATTGCTCCGTTTTTTTTGACTCTTCGTATGTAATTCCCTCAATACACATTGTAGGCTAGGCAGTAAAGTTCTGATCCTGAATCGTCTCCTACTGGTCTATCATGTGTAAATTCTCCTTGACTGGGATATGGATTAACTTCATTTTAAAAATTTTTTAGCAGTCTTTTAGTTTTCAATGATTTTGCCTCTTGGAACGCTAACGTTGCTGCCCTATCAGTCTCTACTTCTGCTCAGCCTTTTTTTCTTTGGTTGTGCACATTGACTGACATTTTCTTTATCGCATTCATTCCGTTTGAGTGCTTCTTTTAGGTATCGGCTTTCATATTAAAACTCTTCTTGTCACAGATAATCTTCGCAAGGTTCGTCATTGCATCAAACACTGAAGACTTTTGTGAGGCTTCTAGTATCATATGATCTAATATGCCGTAACGTTTCTTTGTCGCGAATACTTCAAGCAATGGCAAGGCGACTTCACACTGAACCACCTGCTCAGAGTTCTACATGTCTTGAAGTGTATGCATTATAAAGTGAAAATTGTGCCGCCATTGAGAAGAACTGACAAATCAAAACATTTAATTTTTCTGTAGACTTGCAAGACGTAAGAGACGAAGACAGATATTTCATTTCAAATGATGTAACATTACAATTGTCTTGGCGGGCAGCCCCCAAACCACTATGACGTGAAGCTCTGAAGAGCCACGTGTCATGAGACAACACGAGACAGACTGACCGAATTTGAATGTCGGAAGGAGTCACGCGTTCTTGAAAGTGAATGTATCTTCTTCATTGACAAGACATTGGCCGTGAACTTATACAGGAAACGAAATCGAACATAGGTGTTGCAGCATGACGGAAACACTCCATATTGATCTGTTTCTGTGAAATATTTCATTAATACACATTTCCTTGGACGTTGGTTTGGTCGAGACTTGCACATTGCTATGCTGCCACGGTTACCAACTTGAAACCCTATGGACATATTCGAGTGGAGCAATGGCCATTGACTATACCTGTCGTATCACTAAATTTGAACACCTGCATAACATAAACAGTTTGAGCTGGTGTAGTGATCATTAAAAGCAGAGCACATTGAAGTGCACTATAAACACTATTAGTGTCTGATAAAAACAGGGCACAGTGTTAGTGCAGTAATCACCGCCAACAAAGGAAAAGACATTGCGTAAGCAAACAAAACTAAAAACTGGTTGTTAATATTCATTTAGCAATTTAAATCAGAGAAAAATAACTTGTTAGTCTTAAGACTAGGTGTTATTGTAATTAAGCGCCGATATGTCGTTTACTAACAATAATAATAATAATAATAATACCTGAATAACAGAATGTCAAATGCCTTTTCACGATCACTCCATAGTCCCAAAACGAGCTTCGGTTGAAATTAATAAGCAATTGAAGATCATCCGTACAACTAAAGGTGCTTACGTGGAAACTGTATGAAATTTCCGGGTATTCAAAACCTCTGACGAAAATCAGAATAAATTTATTTTAATTAATTTAAGATTTGTTTAAATATCCGAACTTATTTTCATACTTCAATTCATACAAAGCTTAACATTAAATAAAGTCATGCTTGGCGAGACAGTCCAGTTTACATGTCCAGTATTGTACATTAATTTATTTTGACATTTAAAGTATCGTTTCAAAATATTATGGGAAATATCAACTGAAAAACCGATAAATGAGATTTCTTATATATGTGGACTTACACGGTTTGTAAATCTGTCACGTAACAGAACTTGACGTCGGTGAATTTTACTGCGGCGGATGTAGGATGGGAATACCAAGTGACCGTGAAAGCGGTATCTGCAGCTGGGCCCAGCGGAGTTGCCACGATCACCAGGAAAATGAAATATCCTTCGTACCCAGGTGAGAGGTGTCATAAACAGGATTTTGAATGTAGCGGAAAAGAAAATTTTGAGCCGAAGAATTATCTGAAAATAAGCGTTGACGTAAGATTCTTCTACCACGTGTGACTTAAAGGTGTGGCGAAATTACAAGTAGAACCTTACCTTCTAAAAAATACAGCAGCGAGAGAAATGTGTATGGACATAGATCCGGAAGAGGCACTTTCCCTACTTTAGAACTCTTTTTTTCCCGAAACTGCTCTGTAGTCAGACATAGAACTCCTCTGTATTAAAGTCAGATGAGCAAAGAATCACGCAGTGTTAGACTCCCTAGACTTAGCATTGCGCAGGGTTAATACCGTCCAAGAATTCTCGGGCTGGAACACTGAAATATGGTGAAGAATTTCATACGTAGAATGCATGTATTCCGTAATGGTTAATGGTTCATTACCTAAAAATATAGGTTTACATTTTTGTGAAAAATTTAGGCAAATTTCTCGTGGACCTGCTGACAAGGTACTATGGCAAATTCTTTGCCAAAAATGCCTATCTACATATCATTGCTTTAAATGTATTTGAGAGAATTCACCCCTTACTCTGTAACAAATTGTTATATATATATATATATATATATATATATATTGCTGTCAAAAGCGACAAATTTTATTTATTAAATCTAAACTTGCGTGCTAGGTGTTTCGATCGTCCGTGACCTTCTTCAGGCGTTAACGTACATAATTTAAAAACAAGAAGACTTTCGTTGAGTAACAGTTGTTGCTGTTTAGACTTTTCAGTAAAGTGACAATTTTCTCTGCTTAGAGTGTTTCCTATGAAATACTTGTTCCAGGAATTTGGAAGCGCGTATTGTCTGTTAGAAAAGGAGAAGAGATAAAAAACGGTTAAATACATTTTGCCGCAAAACTCTGTGACAGAATGCCTACTCGTGCTCCAAAATCAGCTGGACTGAAATTGAAAAAGGTTACTAGGAAGTAGGGTCTTTCCAGGTGCAAGTTCACGTGAACTTTTCTCTTTGTTTTGTGTAAAGAATCATTCCTAAATTTCTGTAAGGATGCACACTGGCTCATCCAGAATGTGACTGACAGGTGTGGGTCTGCAAGTTACACCACGCTAGCGAATAGTACACATCATTTGTTATATAAAGCGAGGTAATAATATTACACATTAAAATGCTACGGTAACACCACTACTCCTTTAGAAAGCCATTTCCAAAGTCACGCCATACACTTTCAGAAATCTTAATAAATATTTCAACTACTTACATTTTGTAAATTCTATGCACATAATTACGCAGAATTTATTTGGTTCCAACTATTAGTAAAAATATGATATTGCAACGTGACGAACAGCGTTATTGTGTCCGTATGAGAATATGTACAATCTTCTTGGAGTGCCTGACATTGAAAATGGAAACACGTTGATCCTCCGAAATGTTCTTTTACTGAATTAAATACAATTTAGCCTAGGCTAAGTGAAATTATTCCTGAAACCTATAAATTTGTACGTTTTAATGAAATCTGCTGATTTACAACCTTTGGAACTTTTAATGGCAATTAGTAGGCCTACTAATTCTGAGTCGGTGTAGCGACTGACTACGGGCTGGACGGTCCGGGATCGAATCCCGGTGGGGACGAGATTTTCCGTCCGTCCAGACCGGCCCTGGGGCCCACCCAGCCTCCTGTAAAATGGGTACCGGGTCTTTCCC
>Ga0123355_10016890_pt1 | contig 11515 bp, 10 predicted proteins | sample TergutEmb28metaG_3_FD_89872 | JGI IMG/M metagenome (GOLD analysis project Ga0123355, IMG submission 89872) | Embiratermes neotenicus P1 segment gut microbial communities from Petit-Saut dam, French Guiana - Emb289 P1 | ecosystem: Host-associated > Arthropoda: Insects > Digestive system > Gut ...
TACAATTATATTGAAGGAAAAGTTGTATATGTTAGGGAGTTTGTTGGGGGGGGGGGGGGGGGAGAGCAAAGCAACATACAACACAACCGCTAAGAAGATATGAATAAAGTTAAAATAACAATCTATGTAAGAAAGTATACATATCTCCACAATATAGCTGTGTTAGACAAGTATACACACTCCAATCTAGTTTATAATAATCCCAAGTTTAACATACCACAGCCAGAAATCCTTGTAAATTACATTCAAAAAGGTGTAACAAGTTGAAGGCTATTATTTGATTTTATCCATTCTTCTCTCCACATGTTTCTAACATGGACTCAATTTATGCTTTCAGGTGGAGAAGAAATAATATTCTGCTGTGCCCCTATCTACAGTTACTCTCAAGCCCTTTCTTTCTTGCCTTTATTGAGTGGTTGCTGCATCCCATCATTATTCATACTGGCCATATTTAGAGTTTCAATAAACATAATTAAGTACACAGCTATGTTAGCTTTCACTGCCTTTTCAACACAACTTACTTCATCAAAATCACATACTGATTAAATTTACACAAATGTATTATTTTCAGCAACATGAAAAAAAAAACCAATAAACAGCAACAACCAGATCTGCCAGACTGAAGGCTGCTGCTGTTAAAATATTCACAACTTATAAAATAAATCATGCTTGTTTAAATGTTAACCACACTTAAAAACATTTCATGTAAAATCTGTAGGTCTTAAAGACATATGTGTTCATATTATATAAATACTCTGTAAGTTATTTATGATAAAACAGATGAGGTTCGATCTGTGCTTTGTGTCAAGTATCTGACAGATATAGAGAGCAAAGCCACATTTTCTTGACACCTTCACTGTAGCCCCTCCATTTTTAACTTCAATGAAACCTGATCAGCAGTTTTTCCCAAGATGAAAAAACAGACGGACAGGACGGACAAATGTGACTTTGTCATTACACTTATTGTGTGCAGTCTGTTCAAAGAATGCAAAATAAAGCTTTATATTCCACATATGATAGTAACATATTGAAAATTCACTTCTTTCTATGATACCTGAGCCAGAATAGTGAAAGGGGCTAAGTAATGGACAACCAGGAAATGGGACTTGATTCCAGGCACAGGCAAGTATATATCCTCTCCACAGCATCTAGACCAGCTCTGAAGCCCACCCGGCCTCCTACCTGTGGTTAGCAGCGTTCTTCCCCCAGGAGCAAAGAGTTGACCAGTTACCTCCATCTAGTGAAGGTGGTGAAGAACACAAGCAGCTACACATTCTGTTCCTCACACATCTTCATGATGCAGTGTGTCATACAGCACAGGGACAACACTATCATTTGCATTTTAGCTATTGTTACAAATTATATGAAACCTGACAGTTGAACTCTGAAAACTGTTCATAAATTGGCCGTCATAATTGTGTGTTTTCCTATGTCACTGTGATAGCTCAGTAGGTACAGTCAATGGCTATAGCCTGAATAGTTAAGAGAGTATTTCCTGTTCAATGCAATGGAGCAAACAAAAGAAATAAGGCCCATTCATAATCAACAGTATTAGGAAGAACACAATGCACTTGTACATATGCACATAGGAACACATGCTTAATCAATACATTAAATAAAAAGGGTGAAACACATTCCTTTTGTGTAGATGAACACTCTTTTCACTGAGAAATCACAATACTGAAACAATATAAACTAAAATATATCATGACATAACTCTTTATCACAGGCAACACAGAATCAGTGAACAGGTAAGTCAGTATTAACATACCAAAGCCAAAGGACTTCTGACAGTACAGTTCCAACCAAGCCATTGAGTAACAGAAATGTCCACTGATGCCGAGTAGGCCACTCGAACAATTCCCACTTACTGTAGTGGAAAAGGAAGAACAACGGCCAAAACAGCAGTAGGTTAAACAATCCAACAAAGCCTGTAAACACAAAAGTATCATATGATATGTGCATCCTTATGCACATTTACATACATCAGAAGTGACAGTTTTTATGATACAGGTAATGTCATTCTTATGCCACTTCCATGGAAATTACTTTCACACACTATGACATGTAGTGGCTCTATATTTGATACTGTGCCACTCTACATTACTAAAACCGAATGTTATAAGTTTTAGTAATATAGGTGTTAGCTTCCTGATGATGGGAGTTAAGCTGAAACATGTAGGAACTAATGAGGAGTGAAATACATAAATAGCAGTACTGTGTATTTGTTGGTACTGTAAGGATCTGTAGCTCATTAAATTTTGTTGAGCTGAGTACATCATAATTTACAAAAAGGTTAAATTTTTGCATAGTAAGTTAATATTACAGATTATCTTATAAAATGATATTTAGATTACAAGAAACAAGAATGTGTTAGACAAATGTTACTCCTGTTCCACACTTGACAGGTGGTACAGTCTTCTTGAATCAATCAATATTCTAGCATCACTAAAATCACCGTTATGATGTAATAACACTGTAAGTTCAATAAATATGATTCACACTCTGACACCCATTTCAAAACGTTTACACATAACAGAGTGGTTAGACCATAGTCTGCTGGGTTGTGGGCACAGTGTACTGCTAGCAACAAACACCAGCATGTCAAAGGAACAAGCTATGTCCATCTTCCTCTGACACACTGACACCGACCACCAGAACTAAGTAAATGAGCCTCAAAATCAGAAATTATGGCTTAAGAAACTATGAACATTTAGAAATTTTGGCATTTTTTTTCAAATGGGAATGTTCAATATCATCTCTCTTCCAAATCTCCATCCTATGAACATCTCCTTACATGAAATTACCCAACAAAAACTATAAAGCATTTTTCACTTAAGCTAGAAATGTCAGATATCACATTTCACTGGATGACATCCCAGTGTGTGATACATGATTGAAGAAGAAATTTTCAGTGTGACACAACCTTCTGTTCTTATATTACAAGCACACATGTTGGCTTGTTTACATCCAGCCACTGTCATGACTGACCCATAAGAATACACACAGCAACTGAACTACAGCTTATAATGCTTGTTGTTAAACACATGCTTTTACCAAGTAATGCTCTTATTAATTACTAGGAACATGCCTAGAAAGGCTTAAAATCTAGAATATGAACTCTCATTTATTTTTTTCCTGCTAATTTTATTTAAAAATAAGACTGTCTTATTTCCTTCCTGGTGTTTGTTGAAACTTTCTTAACATTCATGAGCAGATTTACAAACAGAATAAAATTACATGAGGATTATTGCTAAGGTAATGTAGTCCTTGTCATTAGATGTACTGATTTCTCTTGTCAGTTGCCAAGCTTGTATGTAAATATTCCAGCTGATATTTGGGACACTATAGTCTGGTGTATCAAAATTTGCCAATGGGCAAGCTGTCGATCAATAATCTTTCTCAAGATAATTTTAAACTACAACAACCGATTGTGTTGCTTGTGTGTTTGGCTTTGTTGTTGGTTCTAGTCTAACCACTCTTTGTACTCTTGTGGAGCATACCTGAAGAAAGCTTGATGTGAACAAGCCGAAATATGCTGTCTAATACTACACATATTTGTTGTAAGGGAATAAAAGGTTGTGTAAAACATAAAATTTCTTCTTCAGCTACACGTCTTGCTCATCTCAACCTCTTTTATCACTCAGTACACATTTCATAGCTCCTCTCTAAACAGTCTTATTCCAATCTGTTACCAGCTGTTTTCCCTGAAGTTCACACTTCTTAAGCTATAGCTCTGACATACAGTAAAATCTCTGTTGTATAAAGCTCTGGTTTTCCTTACACCAAAATGCAGTTTTCATTAAATGGAGGTCATGCAAGTTTACATCAATAATCTTTTAATGCTACTGTAAGACTCAGTGTACATAACTACAATAAAATAATTTCCTTACAGCAGCAGTGAAACTCTAGGCACAGATAAATACTAGTATATAATAACCAACTACTGAATGTGAAATTATTAATGACATATGAAACAAACACTAACATAACCTCAGACAAGAATTAAAGCAATTACAATGCCACAAGTGGCAACCCATCACTGCCCGTTCAGTATGTCACTTCATTCATTAAAGATTCATTGGTAATGATTGCCGGCACACACAAAAAAATGAGTACAGGATGCTATTTCAACCATAACTGCACTGAATAATTGTACAAGTTCTGGCAGGTTGGGTATTTCTTGCACTAAATGTGGGTTTTTATAAAACTAAAATTCAATGCATTTAGGAATAAAATATAACACACATGTCTTTGGGTGGCACTAGGAAAAATACTCATCAACTATGAGATTATACTAAATGCATAAACACTAAATTAGAATTTCACTCTTCTTTTAATTATCATTCTTCTCTTCAAGTGACAGATAAAGTTTCACACTCATATACAACTGGCAGAGTTATAACTGTCAAATATGAAGATGAATGATACTATACTAAATGACAGTCCAGGGAGTCCTCAGTATATGTTGAAATTACACATTACAGAAATTTGACTTTTACAGACATGATGCATGTGATGCAGAACTTTTGCCTGTAAGAACTTTATACAAGACAGCTTACCATAAAACTGACACTTCTTCCACTGGACACTGGCTATGCACTATGTGAGATACAACAGACTGGGATGGAGAAGAATCAGAGCAGATGCTGGGAAGAAATGCAAGAGCAGTGCAGGCACAAAGCACTCATACAAAACAGCACTGTCTAACTACACTGAAACACATTATTATGCAGTGGCATAGCCAGAACCTTTTTGAGGAAGGTGATCATAACGACCCCCAGCAGCACCACAGACAGACTTTCTCATATTTAATTTAAATACTTCAGCATTTTTACTGAATTTTTAATACTTTTCAAATGTTTACAATGCTACAGTGTCCATGCATAATATTACATTAAAACAGGAACTAAGTTGATGCAATATTTCAAATTGTTTCTAGCAATAAATATTACACAGAACACGGTATGCAGAAATTCATTATGGAAGTTGTCATGATTTTCACTTTTCATGGCAACTAGCTCTTGTAAGAGTGTGTAAGTCTTTTCAATCCGTACACATACATGCATAAAATGGAAATAAAAATAATATACACAGTAATTTAATAATACTTATATAACTAAACTGTTTGTCTCTAAGTAGGTCCTTTATCCTAGGCAGATGTGACCTGCATTAGCAATACTTGCAACAGCCACCACCCAGCTGAAACAAATGTATCTAGCACCCCTCCCTATAATGTACCAATGCTTTTTTTTTTAACAACCCTAGCCTTGTCATTTCTTACAAAACTTACACCTATTCCCTCAACATGCATGCCATATGCAGTTCATATTATTAAAAAACCAGTCAGAAATTTCTTACTTCCAGGATTCCACATGACAGCTGCCAAATTTTTAGGTATAAAAATTACTTTCATGAATCTCCAAGGTACACTGTTGTGGTCTTGGTGGCCGAAGCACAAGCGAAAGGGGACTGATCAACACCACGGTCCCAGGGGCTATGCCACGGTTAGTATGGCTAGCTTTTTATGTTTGGTTCATGAATCAGTTGACAATGTAAGTGTGAGCAAACAAATATATGGCAGACACACTGTAAACCCCCTGTTCATTTATCACCATCATAATCATCATCATCATCAGTGGACAATGGTAATGCTACGCTTAATACTTCTGTCACAACTTTTCATTACAATTAAAAATGTCTTTTTAAACATTCAGTTCATTTACATTTTGTGAAACCACAGAATTATGACCACTGTGACAATACTTAACACAGACACCTACCAAAAAACATGGGAATGTCCATCCTATCTTCATGATCCACCTTCTTGCGTAAGAAGACCAAGTATGCAGCATAAAAGAAAGCACTGACTAGTGCCAATATAGCTCCTGTTGGAATTTTTACTTCAACTGAGAGGTGTGACAGGCTCACTAAGACCTGCACACAGACAGACACACAATATCAATTTTACAGGTCCATTACATATTTCTTAATGCTGCTTTTATGTTTTACAGTTCTTACTCATCCCAAGCACAACAATCCTCCGATTTCTATTTTGAAAACTAAAAAAGGATCCTTGGGGAATTTTACACAGAGACCTGAAGTTATAATTGTAGCTGCAAGTGCAGACACAAAGAGGCAACCAACATATTTAATGTGGATGAGACTGGCCTCTTTTGCAAGAAGATGCCAAAGAGAATTTAATAATTTGGTGTTTTGTTGGGGCATAAGTCTATGAAGGACAATTTAACTTTGTTGCTTGGTTCTAACGCTTCTAGTGACTTTAAATTACAGCCCATGATTCTGTATTACTCTGAAAATTTCTGGATGTTCACAGCCAAAAAGTTATCACAGACAAATTGGAACTCTACTGGAAGTCAAACCAAAAGGCGTGGATGACCAACAAATGTTTATTAAATTGGCATTTTTGGTCCTGCTATGAAGAAGTACAGAAAATCCTTGCTGTTCCAAGGGGGGGGTTTATATTATTGAAAAATCCTGCAAATGGTAGAACTGCAAAGCACAAAGTTAAAACCTTATGCCAGGGGTGGCCACAAAGTGGCTAGTGCACACCACTGGTGCAGTTTGTGTAAATAGTCTAAAAAAATGATATTCTTACTTATTACTCTTCATACTGCATTTTCAGTTCCTCATTCTGTCTGTAACTACAATGAAACTTAGACTGAATTTATCTAATGTTATGTTACACTGCAGCACTGAAACTGTCTATAAATTTTCTACCTCATCAATTGAATATTCAGCAGTCAAGTGAAATTTGGCACATTTACAAGCAACAAGTTTATTCAAGTTACTGATTTTAACAATGACAATTACGTACTTGCATTTTGCTTACACTAATGTAACATTCACAATCATAGCAATCAGTTAATACGTTATCACTGAATTGTGATGAAATTATATTACAAATTAGAACTATTATTTGCTTGGCTATAGTTTGACATAAGGTCAGGCACTAGATGTGTCCATTACAAGCTGGAAATGCTCCACTGTAGGCCACCTGAAAACTCTACGTACAAGAAGGATGACACAAAGCAAGTTCCATACTGACCCACAAATACACCAAAAAATTCAGGACCCACAAATACACCAAAAAATTCAGTCATATAGAATTTCTGCACTCCTTCCTTAACACACCCTTATGCATAATCAATTAAGCATTATTTCTGTTCTTACAACTGCTAGAAGAGCAACCAATGTACATGGACAACTACCTTAGTTCTACACTATTCTGTTTCAACAGGAAACGTATCAAAGAAAGAAGTGTATAAATATCAACTCAACTACAAGTTTTAAACCCTTATAATACAAACCACTGATCTGCAATGGGTATAAGTGACATATAAATTCCTATATAGTTGAGTAAAGAGAGACCAACTTGATGTCACTTGCCTTATTTCTTTACTTAATGCTCAACACGTCTCGGATGTTAATACATCCATCCTCAGGAGCTTACGACTTATGTGTTCAGTTATTACATGGGTTGCATTGATATGGTTCGATGTGTGTTGGAGTTACATTGTGGTATGGCTGTGGTGGTGTGGTATCCGTATGCAGGCTGAGGCACTAGTGCCTCAGCCTGCAAGTGACATCAAGTTGGTCTCTCTTTACTCAACTATCAAGATGATGCACGGTCCAATAAACATAAAATTCCTATATGTTGCCAACTAGTCATTGTGTCGCATACTGTGATATCAAGTAGGATACGCAACGAAAAAACAAGTGCCAGAACAAAACTCTTCTTTAAAATACAGTGTTTGTACCTACTGGAGCAGCAGGGGTGTACATACGTGCAGCTATAAAAGCAGTAATTACTTACAAGACCACTGATGCTTATACAAACAGCTACCAATTTAGACAAAGTGAAGCGGTCCCCGAGGTTTGATGGAAACAGAGCAGCCAATACTAGTGTATATAAACTTGATGTTGAAGACAGAACTGTGACAATGCCTGCTTCTGTATCAGCTAAAGCTGTATGATATGTATAGTTGGCAATAAACCACTGGAAAGAAAATAAACACTTTAATTTTTGACATAATGAAATAAATGCAACAAATTTTTAGGTATTATTAAATAATTAATAATTCATATGTCATCAACAAAGTACTGCGTTGGACAAGTACAGCTGGTAAGCCATGATGGAAACTGACAGGCTTTGAAAATCTGGTGAATTAACAGGTGACAGCAGGAAGTTTAAACAAATTTTTGAATAATTAAACCTTCAATGCTTCTGAAGTTTAAATTCTCACTACTGCCCAAAACACAGTGGTTTTAAATTCACAGTACCCTTAAATAAATTGACAATTGTACTGTGAACCAAATCTGGCAGTATGTAAAGAGGTCCATATGATACTTCAAGGCAGTGCTTAAGTGTAAAAACAATTGAACATTCTATCCTGTATTTATTAGAATCCAACAAAATGCACTTGTTAGGCCTAGCACGTGTATTTATGATTTATAATTTTATAATTGTACATTATACGGCACTTTCTCCAGCAAGGTTTGGTTCTGACAGACCCATTACTAGGCAAGATACAATTCAAAGACCTGTACATACTACATGAGTTACATTTTTATTAGAGGGCAACTCATGTATCCATCCACACGCAAGACGTTGTGATACTAGATACAGAATGGCCATTTCACTGTTGATTCTGTGTGTGTTTTTCTGTTTGAATGGTAAGTGCCAAGACAACACTCTGCCCAACGAACTGTCAGAGTTGTGTCATACACTGCATGCTGGGGAGGTTTAACAGTCAGTGTAGGGAGCTAGACAAATTATCGCAGTGACAATAAACTTTAGAGAGTCTAAAATACTCATTATAGTGTTGAGCTGATGCTTATCAGTCACGTAGGGTAAAAACACCCTATATAGACATTAGAACTTCAATTACACTGGACAACAAATTTTTACTGACGTTATGCTTCTGAGGTAATAGTAGCCATTTCTTATTAATTTCGAGGTGCTGAGCACGAATATGACAATGAAAACTCAAAATTGGCTACAGTTTCTAAGAAATCCGCAAACGTTTATTATATATTTAAGAAATATGTACAGCAGACAAGTAACGATAAAAGTCCTCTTCTACTTGGGACTTTGCTTTGCCTGTAGCTTGTGTAGCTACTCAGGAGCATTTCTGGCGAGCGTCCAACAGTAGTCACCCAATATTGAGGTGGACCACTTTCCCTGATATCTTTTCTCCATCATTGCTATTTCCTGATCAAAACATTCACTATACTCATCACTAACTATGCCACAGATGTCAGGGAAGAAATCCAGGTGGGAATGAAGCTTGTGTATCTTTAAGGACATATTGCAACCAAGTTTGTGATAAAATGACACGTCCTCAATCAATTCCTTGCAGTTTTTTGCCCTGATATTCCCGAGGAAGTTAACTGACACCAGACGAAATGCATCCCAAGCTCTTTTCTCGTCACCCTGAAGTAGGTTGTTGAACATATCGTCTCTGAAGAGCTTACGGATCTGAGGACCCACAAACCCCCCTCTTTAATTTTTGCTTCGCTGAGTTGAGGCAATTTTTCAGCCAGATACTTGAACGCCGATCCAGTCTGATCCATGGCTTTTAAGAAGTTTTTAATCAGACTGAGTTTGATGTGTAGGGGAGGTAGCAGGATTTTGTGCCATTCTGTCAGTATTGGGTGTTGCACATTCTTCTCTCTGACCTTCAGAGATTTCCTCTGAGGCCATTCTGTCTTCAGGTAATGCAAAGTCTTTGCTCAGCTGTCCCATTCACATAAAAAACAGCCATACTTCATATATCCCAGTTAGAGACCCATTAACAGAGACACTACCTTCAGGTCACCACAACTATGCCAGCCATACTTGCTGTATTCAATCTTATTCAGCAGCTGCTTTTGGTTTTCAGTTTTCTTTCATGTGGAGAGAGTGTCCGACCGGAATGCGTGGATGCTGGTTTCCATTATGCAGCAACACTGCCTTCAGACTCAGTTTCGAACAGTCTATAAATAGTCGCCATTCTTGTGGGTCATGTTTGATTCTGAGGGCATTCATCATGCCATCTACATCGTAGCAGAATACAAGGTCATCTTCCTTTCTGAAGAAAGGCACCAACTGCTGATGACTGCGAAACGAAGAAATTCGGACAATTCTCTTGAGAAGATTCCATTGTTTAAGTCCTGATCCCAGTAACTCTGCTTTGCTCTTGGACAGCTCGAGATCGCAAACAAGATCGTTCAGTTCATATTGTGTGAGAATGTGTGGCTGTGGCGTACTGTGGGAGACGTGTGGTTCAGTAGACGCCGGTGGCTTAGGAGAACCCGAGGTGGACTCGCCTTCATTCTCGTCGTCTGAATAGATGGTAAATTCTTTCGGAGGTTTGGGAATGGAAATTCCTTTGCCTTGTGGAACTGGACGGAGAGCAGATGGTACATTTGGATACACTATTGTCCACTTCTTTTTCTTCGTGATGCCTCCAGAAACAGGTGGCATCATACAGAATTAGCAGTCAGTTGCATGATTACTTGGCTCCCTCCAAACCATAGGAACAGCAAACAGCATCACATGTCTTTTGCCATTCAGCCACTGCGAAAGATATGTTGAACATTTACGGCAGCATACATGCGGGGGCCCAGGATTTGTCTTGGTTGCCGATCTTGCATCCGAAATACAAATGATACTCGTTTTTCACTATCGCGGAGATGGCCTTTCTTTTACTTGCGAACGACACTTCACCGCAAATGAAAAAAAAGTTATCTGCACTATTAACACAGTTACGAGGCATCACTAATCCTGGATTAACACTGCTGGGATCACTTTGTGGTATTTATGATGCAGGAGTAAACAGGTGTGGTGTGCATGATGGGCTGATGCAATATGACGCAGTATTTTGAAATCTTCCAACGTATTTCATTTTTAGTAGATATATTTGCTTAACGCAAACATTATTACAGACACAAGTGATAGGCAAAGCGAAGTCGCAAGTAGAAGAGGACTTTTATTGTTACATGTCTGATGTACAGATTTCTTAAATATATAATAAACGTTTGTGGAGTTCTTAGAAACCATTGCCAATTTTGAGTTTTCATTGTCATATTCGTGCTCAGTGCCTTGAAATTAATAAGAAATGGCTACTACTACCTCAGAAGTATAACGTCAGTAAAAATTTGTTGCCCAGTGTTATTAGAGAATATTAAAAGACAACAAGCTTGTTTGACATATTTAGTTACCACAAAATACTCCTTTGTATACAAAACTGTAAGTTATGTTCTATTTGTACTCAAATATCCTCTGGATATCGTTGATTTTCATTATGACAGTATCCAAGCACACGATGGTAGAATACCAAACCCATTATTAGACTCATGTGTGTGTGTGTGTGTGCGCGAGCGCGTGTGTGCGTGTGTGTGTGTGTGTGTGTGTGTGTGGGGGGGGGGGGGGGGGGTGTTGGGGGAGGTAAAATAGGGGGGAGAAAAAAAGAGAGGGGGGGAGGATATAATATTATATTTTGTTTGTTAA
>Ga0123355_10016891_pt1 | contig 11515 bp, 9 predicted proteins | sample TergutEmb28metaG_3_FD_89872 | JGI IMG/M metagenome (GOLD analysis project Ga0123355, IMG submission 89872) | Embiratermes neotenicus P1 segment gut microbial communities from Petit-Saut dam, French Guiana - Emb289 P1 | ecosystem: Host-associated > Arthropoda: Insects > Digestive system > Gut ...
CCCGCGCCTTTTTTGTTTTCCGGGGGAGCTTATTTTTAAACAAAAAAACAACCCCCCCCCCCCCCCCAAAAAAAGAAACTTATGCCATTTAGGTACCCAGGTCTACACCCACTGCATCCATTTCAGAAAATCTGGAGTACATGCGCGCCTTGGAAACGCTGTTAGTGTGGGAAAGCTCACTTGACCGTCTGAATTTTATTAAATTATGGTTTATTTAGCGATGCTGTCAGTAGCTGAGATTATAATGTGTAGCGTTGAATGATAGGATGCTGCCAGTAGCTCAGATTGCATCACGTCGATTATATGATTAGTGAACTGGAAGGGTTGTAAAAAGAAGTGGTGTTGGTGCAGTCTGCGGTTCTGTCCCGGCGGCATTTGCCTGGAGAGACTAGGGTACAAGAGAGAAATGTCTTTGGCCAAAGGTTTGAACCGAGGTCCCCCCTCCCCCAAGCATTGCTTACCTCACACTTGGCCTGGGTGAATCAGAGCCCTATATGCCATACTTACGAATATTTCAACCCCCCCCCGCAGACATAATTCCCATGACGTGGGCGCCAGGGTTGGATTTCGGCTGGGTTACATTATAATGAGCCAGTCGGTTTACTTTAGCATTCTTGATTCTGGTACTTTACCTCCATTTCTGACGTCTTACATAAGACCTTTACCACGGACCTCATTGAACCTTAATGTATTGCTGTCGGTTATTCGTTGAACTGAAATGTCAGTAGTATTAGCAGTTTTCTGTGGGGGCAAAAGTTCATTTTGGAATCCCTGCCAATGCAAGATTGTAGAGTTTTACAACTCAACATAGCAGTGTGCTATAGACCTTGTCGTGGAAGTAATTTATTGAGGGGAAAAGTGTAGGAGACACCTGTGCCTCCTTGTTTCCCGATTTATCTGCCATTACGAGGGTGAGTCAAATGAAACCCTTAAATATTTTTATAAATGTAAACTTCCAAGGTTTTCATTTTACTGTCCCTCGTAGAATAGAAGCTGGCCGGTCTCGTTGGCCGCGCGGTCTAAGGTGTAGGTTTGCGGCCGCTCGCCTGCTGAGATTGTGGGTTCGAATCCCACTGGGGGCATGGTTGTCAGTTGTGAGTGTTGTATGTTGTCCGGTAGAGGTCTCTGCGACGAGCTGATCGCTGGTTCAGAGGAGTTCTACCGAGTGTGGTGCTTCGTTGTGTGTGATCTAGAAACCTCGTGAATGAGGAGACCCTGGCCCAATGGGGGCTGTTGCGCCAAAAGAAAGAAATAATAGAATCTGACTGTTGCTAAAATGAGTAAAACTGCAGAATTGTGCTTGTCAGTATACTGCAGTTTATGAAATCTTAAATTACTCCAGTTAATCTCTATATTGCCAGCTTCCATGTCTGTGCTGCACAGGCAATAAGACTTGGACAGGTATTATTATTATTATTATTATTATTATTATTATTATTAAATACGAAAATTAGATATTGAGGAAAAAGTGGCACACTATGCATAGAAGTGGTTTTAGACAACACCAAATGTTCTTTTGTCTCTCAAATTTCTTGAGGAGGAAACGTTAGTCCAAATTGGACTGGTTGTTGTAGATTTTAAGATAGTTCGTTTTTGCATATATAACACACACTTCACAAAATGTGTTCAGTGTTTGAAAGTTTTATATTCTTGGAAACATGGTACGTAATCGAATGAAAGTAACCCAAAATTGATGACACACATTTAGCATTAGAGAGTTCCACGTGTGTAGAGGTAAAGGTCACCCCATGACATGCCTGTGCAGGCACGGGGGGGGGGAGGTATAGCTCCCACCCATTCGCCATCTCGGCGCTGGAAGGGGGTGGGTGGTCACCACCATTCCCCGGCCGCTTTATCTCCGGGATAGACCCGGTAAGGAAGCTGGGTGGGCCTCGTGGCTGGTATGGATAGGCATGCAGAGTTTCGCACCTAGAGGGATTCGATCCCCGTACCTCCCAGCCTGTTGCGGGTCGCTTCCACATATATGCCTCTTCTAATATCTTATAGAAATTTCATTTCTTGTAGCCGTTGGACAAGTAGATGATGCTGAAACGTTCAAGTACAGGATAGAGTAGCTACTGAAACAACCTCAGAAATGCTAGAATATGTCATCTGTGTATGCACTGCCTTACAAGAGGTATGCGTATAAAATTGTGCTAGCACAAATTCCAGGTATGTGTTTTCATTAGTTTGTGTGCGCCGAGGTTTACTATCAGCCTTGTTTTTACCAAACATGTTCTGTTTTGGGGACATTTGCTTCCGGGTTGATTATTTATAGAGGTGGGATTGTTCGGGGCTTTAGCCGTCGATCTTGCCAACAACAACAACAATAATAATAATATAGCCGTCGACCTTGCCAATAATAATAATAATAATAATAGGCCGATGAGCGCAGTACATCTGTTCTCTCCAGGGTTCATACGGGCGGAGCAGAAGATCCTAATTCGCGTGAAACTGAATATTAAGGTTAAATTGACAGTTCCTGCAATTTAGTTTTTAGTTCGTGTTTCCTGGTGTTGTCCAATCATTACTGTGATTCCTTCTAATTTTCGAATATCCTGCAGTCATTTCAGCGATGGTATTGCTGTAAGGGCAACTAAGAGTGAGGAGTTGAGAAGTAGACAGACAATAGGCAGAGAATACAGCGATGGGGGGAGAGGGGAGAGATTCACAAAGGCCAGCGAGAATTTCACCTGGCAATTTAATAAGCACTAATGTAAATGTGTTCTAATTGTAACTTTTTGCAAAGTATTACATTTTTGAGGTCTGAAATAACAGTCTTATTTGTGCAGCATTTGCCATCTGTTCACATGATGGGAATGTCGAGCGAGTTTTCTTGTTAATGCGTGGTCACTGGACGATAGAGAGGAACAGCCTGTCTGCTGAATGAATAGCAGGGATTATAACTGCGCATTTTAATTTTAAGAACGTGTTATGTGAACATTTACGTACTTAATACATGACGGTATTGCACTGCTGAAGAAAATCAGTTAACTGATGGGTATGTGCTTGTATTAATATTATATTTAACAATATGCCGTGTGATTAGTTTCCTACGTATATAAGGGGTGTTTTAAAGAAAATAAAGAATTATTGCAGAAGTCTTCGTGTTTGCTGGAACAAATATGGTTACCCTTTGGAAATTAAGGACAGAAATTCATTTACTTCCCAAAGCAAAGTCTGACTTCCGTGGCACTAATTTCACGAAAGTGGCTGTCGCAGAATAAATTGTTATGGCCTTCTCCGTTACCATATTAATTCAAAATTGGACGAAAAGTGTAGAAATTTTGTTTAAACCCATAAGTAAATAATGACTTCCAGTGCACCGAGTTTCACGAAACACCTAATCGCTGAATGCATTGCATGGAGATTTTTGTGCCGAATTGTATCCAAATCAAGGGAAACATGTAGAGAACAGGGCAGTATTTCATTTACGCCTTTAAGTAAAATAGAGCCGATTTTCACGAAACTCATAAATGCTCAACGAAATTGTATGGAGATGTTTTATTCCGAATTGTATCCAAATCGATCGAAAAATTTAAAAGGGGAGGGGGCGGGAGAAATTTCTCCCACGCAAATAAATTGGTTGTGCTGTACCTATTTGATGAAACTCATACATGGAGAACTGCATCATGTGGAGATCTACACCAAATTTTACCAAAATCCGTCGAGGAGTATGGAAATCACTCATTTGTACTTGAAGTGAAATGTGTCACTGCGCCGATTTTCACGAAACTCGCATTTGCGCAGCAACTTACTGTAAAGAACTCCTATACCAAATGTCATGAAAATCGACATAGTGTTTAGCTACTGATACTAGGTCACGGACAGAGGGACAGGTAGGCGGATAGACACGTTCTGCACGCAAGTCGTTCTTTTTTCTTTGTGTCTCAACGACGGAACTGAGCATTAAATATTGCAGACAAAGGAAAAATGTGGTGGGTAGGGTAGGACAAATGGACTGGTGAATAATAATGATTACTGGAGTGGGCCCTGGAATTGATAGTGCACTGCTAGATCAACTGCTAACTCTATATCAAAACAGAAGAGAGCGGAATGTACGCGCACTTTATAAACTGAAGTGTTTTTGTCAGTATTTGTTGGTTGGTGAGACACCTGTTGGCTGACTTAGTTTCTGTGGTGATTGCTGTAGAAAGATAACGCTTATCACTAGGCGTAGTGATGAGGACAAGATTTATGTGGTGGACCTTAGATTAAATGCTTAGCGATAGTGCACGTAGTATTTATTACTGTGCCTTTGATTGTGGTAGCTGTATAATTATTGCATAGGAAACTTACATATGCCAGGAATAAAGACTCAGTTTTTCCCCTGCATTTTAACTGACTGATTTCATATCAGAGTATTAGAGTGATGACCTCAGCTCAGTCTTCTGAAGATATTTCTTGACATATAACAGAGATCTTCTCTTGAAATTATTTGCATGGAAGATACATCAGGTAAGACTTTCTGAAAACAAGTGCTGCTCATTTTACACTTCCAGAATTTTACTACATGAAAGCAAACATGTGGAATGGGTTCACCAAGTGTTATGAAAAATTTGCCTCACAGGGTGTCAGAAGTAAGGGAATGATGTGTGGTGTGAATGATGGCTGATAGTTCTTTGTGGGGCAGCATGAAGGCTGATAAAGATGTTTTTGGAAGATTTTGATTTGTGGTCAGCAGTTAGAATATTAAATGTTTGTTTATTATTGTTTCTGGTAGTGTTTGTTTGTTTTTTTTTTTGAAAAGTTCATTGTTTTATGTTCTGTGTTTTTTGTTGTTTTTTATTTTTACAGTTGTGATTTGATTATCCTGTGTCTAGATGTTGCAATAAGAAAAGTACGGTCAACATTCTTAGCCGTGGCATGACTAACTCACAGGTAATACAAACTGATGAACTTACAGAAACTTTTCAACTGGAAAAACAAATTAATTTCTCTTGTAAGGCATGTGCTTGGAGGTTCATGAATAATTTAATAACATAACAAGATTTGTAACATACATTAAAACTATGACTGCCATCTAGAGTTTATTTAATATAATTTATCCGTGCAGGATATCTGCTGATCCAGTACTACTAATTATATTGGTTTTCAGTTCAGCTTTGTTATTCATGTCTACTTGTAAGTACATGCTTGCCATGTGTGTTGTAAATGCTTGAATTATGGGAGGGCTGGCCAACATAAACTCCTGGGAGGGCCACGTGTGTCGACATCTAACAAAAAAGAGGGGGATTGAATTCACTAGAATGCTGTTATTTACAAGCAAAGAGTTATGCTAAGAGTACGGTTCAGTGACAGGGTAGCAGGCCTTACTAAACTCAGTAAAACCCAGAGACATACGGGTTTACTATGTGCACTTGTAAAAGTGATGAGTTATAGTGTGGAAACAGATTCTCTGCTAATGAAGTTGCCATATTATGTTTGTTAAATTTTATTACCGGAAATACTCTGGTGACTGAGGGCTGCAACTACTGTCTTCAAGGGCTGCATTTGGCCAGCCCTAAATTAAGGTATCGGTTTCAAAGATTTGGTTGCTGAACGAAAATCCCATGCAAGATAATCGTGATATAACAATCAAATACTTAAATGCCTGCACTCACACACACATGAAGAGAAACAGCAAAAGGAAAAAGTATAGGAAGGAATGGAAGGATATCAGGCAGTATGACTTGTTATATCAGTGCTGACAGAAACTGGTGGTGAAGGGGCTGTATCTTACATGAAGGACTGTACTCACATTCCTTTAACACACGTACAATCGTGGGATATATAATTCTCATTTGAGGGACTGTAATGGTGGATAATGGCATCTTTTCTGATAAGATTCAGTACTTTCCACTGTACTGCTGTATGTTCACTGGCAGCACACTTCAGGCCATGCCGGATGAGTTTGTTCTAATAACTGTATGTTGCCTATAAACTAATGACAGTGGGGTGGAGATGTATGAGTTGAAGTTAGAGCCCAAGATAGTACCTGTCCTGATAGTGAATATATAAGCATGTTTATCAAAATGTAATCTGTCAGCTCGAAGAATAAAAGACCAACTTGATGTCACTTGCTATTTTATTTCACTTCTTATGTGCTCAACATGTTACGGACATTAATATATCCATCATCAGGGGCTTGCGACTATTCTGTTGAATTACCACATTGGTCGTATTGTTCTTGGTTCGATGTGTGCTGGAGATTCGGTGTGGTTGGGTTGGAGTGGTATCTATGTTGCAGGCTGAAGCTGTGCACATACGAAGTGAAATAAAATAGCAAGTGACATCAAGTTGGTCTTTTATTCTTCAACTATCACAATGATGCACGGTCCAATTGAAATAACTATCGGCTTGTACTAATAATACTGCTGTTGTATCCAATTACCTCAACCATCAGTAGTATATTTCATGCACTCACAAATGTTGAAATTTATGCTCATAGATCTGAAGAAACTAACATTAGTTGCATTGATAATATGACTTTATTTACAAGAACTCATCAGAGGTGTATTTTGCGAGATTTCAGGCTTCCGCTGCATTGTAGTTGAGGTCTTCACTTTCGTGGGTTTTTACACAGCATATGTTGATGCTAGTCAACCAGTGCTGTATGAAGACCCAGAAGAGTGAAGCCCTCAAGAGTTGTATTGTTTGTTTGTGATATTCATCATCCACAACCACAGTGGACAAATTGGGGTCTTGGCATATACAGGTGATGGTGTACTTCAGTGACGTGATTCTAACATATCACATGTTTGAATGCTAGTCAAGTTTTGTAAACTAAACAAAGCACAGTTTTGTACATTTTACCATTGTTATGTGGAATAACGATTATGTTACTAGCTGTGGTGGCGTGGAGTCCGGAGCTCCAAGTTCCGCCATGTGTATGGGCGTCCTGCTAAACGTGAAGGCTGCTATGAGAATATTAAGATCACAAAGAATGCACATGACTCCCACTTCTGTGCTGCTAATCCAAAGTTTGTTGCTGTTGTCACAGAAGTTGCAGGTGGAGGGACCTTCCTTGTTCTTCCCATACACAGTGTAAGTGAAGTTGTGTTTATATTTGTTGTATTCTGTAAAGTGAGTCTGAATATGACAGACGATCTAATGGGTGATTACCTTCTTAACACTACTGTATGAGTACTGCAGTCATTGGTCATAAAATAAGTTTATATTCTATATATTAGGATTCTTTATTTCCAGGTCTGATGAGACAGTTCAGATCTAATTGTGCTGTTGTACTTTTTACTTATTCCCCACCAAAAATGGGGCATTAATCATGTCATGAGGTGAGGTGTTCTGTTCCCTTGCAGTAAGTCTGTGTTCTATATTATCATCCATCACTGAACAGCTGTTGCCTCTACAAAATCACTTTTAGGTGTGCTCACAAAATTGCGAAAAGCAACTAAAATCTTCGTCATGTCCGTCTGCATGGAACAGCTCAGCTCCCATTGGATAGAGTTTCATGATGTTTGATATATGTGTATTTTTTAAAAACATGTTGAGAAGATTCAAGTTTCATTAAAATTTGACAAGAATAATGTGTGCTTTACTTGAGACAATACACATTTATGATCATATTTCACTTATATCTTCTTAGAATGAGAAATGTTTCAGATGAAAGTTGTAGAGTAAATCAAAACACATATTTTATGTTCAATAACTTCTGTTTTTTTTTAAATCATGCCATTTATGAGATACTCTGAAAAAATTTTGTAGAGCCATATAGACCACAGATGACAGTATGGTGCATGCACATTGCATGCTGGATACCTGAGGCTACAAACACATATTCAGAAAAATTATGGAATACTTATTGCTTTTCCACGGCAGTAGTGGTTGCACAAGCGCGCCTCAATATGTACATTGAGTGTCTTGTTAGATTTGTGGCTGCTACGATTTGGTTCAGTGCTGGAAACAGATGATATTTGCCCGGTGACATATTCCCCTGATGTAATCATAGTGTGGGTTCTTTACTTGTACCATATACACTTATATTCTGATGAATCTGCATGCACATGCACTGTATGCATGCACACTTGCTTCTTGTTTTCACAGATCAGAAGTTGTAGTATGTATTTCTTTCTGGTCTGAAAATCTTGTCCAGGGTCTTCATCATTTTTCCTCTAACTTTGTTTTGCAATTTATAATTACATTCTGTCTCCAGCTGCAGTCTCTACAGTTGTATACAAACAGTGTTTCAATCTCTTTCTGTGCATGAGGAGAGGGACTGTGTTTCCCAACAAAGTCAAAAGTTGTGGGTTCCAGCTCCAGCATGAAATTTGACTTTGGAAACCTGGCAGTTTCTTACTCAAATGCAAATAAAAAATGTTATCTGGTCTTTATTAGGGACGAGTGACAGTATAGGTTAAATATCTTTAAATGAATGAATAGTTGTTGATATGATTGAGTGCTGGAGAATGGCTATATGAAGACAGAATAAGACATCAACATCCACCCTGGTGATAGAGGCAGCAGGAATGTCTGAAACATGAGAACAGTCCTACCAGTCTACACAGTGCCACGTTTCAGAAGATGGTAGTCTTTAGATATGACATGGTTTGTGTGTTCCATGTTAATTTACTTCCTTCTTCTGCATGTGTTTTCATCAGCCTACTACATGATTTATAATTGGAAAATTTTATGGTTTATCCAGCAAATAATACCACTTACTGTTTTGTTGCCAGGGTACTTTGTATGTGGAGAGTTTGGATTTTATTCACCTCACCATTATTGTCATTTTCTGTGACACTGTTCGTTTGGTCTGTAGTTAAGAGCTGTGTTAGAGAGTCTGATTGGATCAGTTCTCTTGTCAATACCACTGTGGCTGTCATTGCCATTGTCTTATTGACTGATGAATTCAGGTTACATTTGTATGCACTTTATGAAGTATGTGTGTAAACATTTTCTGTAATTAATTTTTTTTTTTTTTTTTTGCAGACAGGGAGATTAGATTTCAATGCAAGTCGGGTAACAGGACACAGGGGCCCTGTTCTGGATGTGAAGTGGAACCCCTTCAATGACAACATTATCGCTTCATGTTCCGATGATTGCACAGTGAGTAATAACATGTGTTTGTTATCCTGGGGAACCCACTGGTCTGTGGAGAGTCACCAGATTCTTGGGTTCTGACCTGTGCTCTAATGACTGGCTAAAGAATGGCCATTGAGGAATTGAGGTTAGATTCCTGGCAGGTATAGAGCCTTTTCTCTTCTGTGTAGCTTCTAGGGCGTATCCAATAAAGATAGTTTCTTTCTTGATTTATCCTGAAAAGTGTGACTGTGTACTACAGTTTCAAGAAATGTAACCTGGAACTGTTGGTTTTTGTTGATTTTGAATGTCATTTGGGACACTTCATTCTTCATGGCTAATGATCTACCTTTGGTGTAGAACATTGCAATAAACAGTGTCTGTGCCATCCTGTTTTAAATGGTGGAGCAAATTTGCCTCACCTTCCCACCTGGCCCTACAAAATCAACTAGGTATGCAAGCATTCATCTGTGCATGCCCCACAACACAGTTTGGCAGATTCTGAGAAGAAGACTGAAGTCCAAACTGTACAAACCTTCACTGCTACAAGCAGTAAGTGACAGTGCCAAGCAAGAAAGGAAGTACTCTTTTATTAGAACATGTAACTCATGGGGAAGCAGAATGTGATTTATTGTAGCATATTAGTTTCTGTGATGAGGTGATGTTCCTCTTGAACAGATGTGTAAAGAAAAAAGTTGTGAAGATTTGAGGACAACAAGAACAGATGCTTAATGAACAGACTGCCTGTGAGAACCAACATGCATAATTTTCCTACATTAGGCAGTATTGTTCTTGAGATAATGAATGAGGAACTTGTGTTACATGCTGTAATTGTTCCAGGTCAAGCTGTGGTATATTCCTGATGGAGGACTGGCCACCCATCTGTCAGAGTGGCTCATTGACCTTAATGGGCATAAGCGTCGTGTTGGATACATTGAGTGGCATCCAACAGCAGAGAATATCCTAGTCAGTTCAGGTTTTGACCATTTGGTATGTAGACAGTTTGGAAGTGTATTGCTTCATTCTTTTTATATGAGAGTATGTGAGTAACTAACCAACCAACCGACTGACTGACTGACCGACCAAACAACCGATCGACCAACGCACTCACTCCATGCAGAAGAGACCCATTCAGTAACTCATGAAAGCCTCCAAGCTCTCCTCATCCCACATTTCATGCCACCTGAAGTCAACCATATTTACAAAATTAAAAGATATCAAAATAGTGTCTGGTTTCAGTCAAATAAGACTATGTATTATTTTATTTTATCTTGATGATGACATGTTTTGGTCACTGGACCATCATCAGGCCATCTTTACAAAACTTGGAACAACGTATGAACAGTGCAAATAACGTTCATGTAATATGGGATCCCATAAGACTTACATTTGTATTAAAATATATTTAAACACTATAAGATGAACGGTTTTTTAGCCTGTGATGTATTAAATTTTTTTAATAATAATAAGCTAATTTTTGGAAGTTGAAACAAAATTAAAATTAACATATATTTTTCATTTGAAAGCTTTTCTATTAAGTTGGATTATGTTATTAAAATATATGTGTATATTTTCTTGAGTCACAACTTATTGTACATGATGTGAAGCCAGGTTCGTGAATTTTTTCTCTTTCGTGTATACTGAGTTCTGATTGGTAAATGTAGGTATTTCTTTATTTCTGCTCAGTTTTTTTTATTTGTTTCGATGAATGTCTTATTTACATTGGTGTGAACTGTAGTTTTTATGTACCAAGGCAATAACTGTTAGTTTTTTGGTGTACTGGAATGCATGGTGTATACGTGTATGGGTCTTGCCTTGCAACGCGAGTTGAATGTTTGAACAAATTATTAACTTCAGAACAATCTACATTGTAATAGTTCAAAAATATTTTTGGCCACCAGGAGTCTTAAAATGTTATACATAATACAGGCTGAACCTGAAATGTACATCATTTTGACACAATGTTGCTCAAGAAGTAAGTGGTACAGGGATGAAAAGTAGCATGTTTTAACACGTGTTCAGTGAGGGCAATGTGAGTGGCCAAGCACATACCGTAATGTACATTCAGGTTCAATTCACACATTTGTAACCATGTCAGTTGTAACTGTCACTGCAGCAACTTGTGCTCTCCCATCAAGGTTCTGCAAATTGGTGGGCAGTGGTGGAGTGTGAACATTTTCCATTATGTAGCCCCAGAATTAAAAATAAAGTGGTGTACGGTCAGGAGAATTAGGTGGCCAAGTGTCAGGGCTGTGTCTTCCAACTTATTTTTATTGAAATTTTCAGTCCAAAAGCCCTGAACTGCAGTGTTAGATTGCAGATGTTCCCTGCTCCATCTTGCTGCAGTAGCTGGTCATTAGGAATTTTTTTTCCAAAGCTGGATCATCATGAGGAATTTCTCAAATATGGCTAGTTGAATTACCAGTCACAGTGTGTCTGCCCCAGCCCCAACCCACCCCCCCCAACACCACACCGCACCTCTAACACCAGTAACACACCC
>Ga0123355_10016893_pt1 | contig 11514 bp, 14 predicted proteins | sample TergutEmb28metaG_3_FD_89872 | JGI IMG/M metagenome (GOLD analysis project Ga0123355, IMG submission 89872) | Embiratermes neotenicus P1 segment gut microbial communities from Petit-Saut dam, French Guiana - Emb289 P1 | ecosystem: Host-associated > Arthropoda: Insects > Digestive system > Gut ...
AAATTATGATAAACAAACTTTAGCACGAGCACGTTCTCTTTGTCAATGCATTTTTCGCAATTTTTTGTGCAATACGCAAAAAAAAATGGAAGCGCAGGTGTGTTTGTAAACAGTTTGTGAACAAATGTCTCGAAAACGCCATTTCGTTCACATTTTAAACTCACTTTAATAATGTTAATTGTGCTTCGTAAGCCATGCCATCTTGGGTGATACGTTGAATATATCGTGTGTTGTGCTCGCATTCTAACTTGACAAAATGCAACACCCGCGAGTGTTGCTTGCGATGACGCTTTTTGTATAATATTTGACGTGTCAATTGTGAGCAGCATTTTAGTTTGCTATTTCGCGATACATTGCAGAGGCACCATCTTTTGTGACGTGTTCAGAGATAGCCAGCACTTCAACTTTTAATGTTCGTGGGCCAAAATGAATTTCGATAATATCACCCAGTTTGACGCTATATGAAGCCTTTACTGTGCGTCCATTGACGCTGATGCGTTCTCCATCGCAAGCTTCATTGGCAACGGTGCGTCGTTTTATAAGGCGCGAAACCTTTAAAAATTTATCAATTCGCATAACATCCTCCCCTTCCGCATGTCCTGCGACATACATACAACATAGCGGTGCGGGAAATCCCACACCGCTATTTGCAAAAATACAACTAACTTACTTCGCAACTGCATCCTTAAGAGCTTTACCAGCTTTGAAAACCGGAGTTCTTGTTGCAGGGATGTTGATAGGTTCTTTTGTTTTTGGGTTACGACCTACGCGAGCTGCACGATCTTTAACATCAAAGATACCGAAGCCAACGAGTTGAACTTTGTTGCCGCTTTGTAGTGAGCTTGTAATTGCGTCTACTGTTGCTGCAAGAGCATTTTCACTGTCCTTTTTTGAAAGGCCTGATTTTTCTGCAATTGCATTGATTAATTCTGTTTTGTTCATTTGTGTTTTTCCTCCAAATATTTATGTGATATTCTTTATATTATTAAAGAAGTGATTTTACTTCTCTAATTCCTTTAATTGCGCACATTTGACTAATTGATAAAGCTCTTCCATTTCATCAAGAGACATATCTTCAAGTTTCTTGCTTTGTTGCGTTGCCATGCTCTCGATGCCTGCAAAACGCTTTATGAATTTTGTGCTTGTTGCATTTAGTGCGTTTTCCGGGTCAATGTCGAAGAACCTTGCCAGATTTACAGCGGAGAATATGAGATCACCAATTTCTTCTTCGATATTACTGTTTGAGTCGATTGACTTCTCTAGTTCGGCAAGTTCTGTGCGTAGCGAACTCATTGCGCCGGTGTGGTCGGGCCAATCAAATCCAACTTTTGCGGCTTTCTTCTGTATCTTCTCTGCGCGCCACAATGCTGGAAGGCTACTTGCAACGGAGTTCATGATATCGGATGTGGTTTCATGATGCTTTTCCTTACGCTTCATATCATCCCAAAATGCGAGGTAGTTATCACCGGTTTCTGCTTTGACATCTCCAAACACATGGGGGTGGCGACGAATGAGTTTTTTGCACGTAGCATCTGCGATATCATCAAGGGTAAACTCATTTGCTCTCTCTGCAATGTCTGCATGGAAAACAACCTGCATTAAGACATCTCCAAGCTCTTCAATCAAATGCTCTGCATTGTTGCTGTCGATGGCCTCTGCGGCTTCATACGCTTCTTCAAGCATATTGCGTCGGATGCTCTCATGCGTCTGCTCACGATCCCACGGACAACCATTTTCGCTGCACAGTAGGCTCATGAGTTTTCTAAGGTCATTTACATCGTATCTGAGTTTGCTTACAAAATCTAACATACTTTTCTTCTTTCCGCAAGCTTATTTTTCAATATTTTAAGATATTTTGCGATAATTTCAAGCAAAACCAATGTTTTTGTGAAAAATGTGTGAAAATCACGAAAAATCCTTACAAATACTGGACATATGTCGAATATAAAATAAAGCTGATGTTCTATGTAAGAGTGGTCAAATTACATGATAGTCGTGCTCAAAATTCATCTGACTCTCAACAGTTTAGCGAGCTTGTCTCCCCTTGGAACATGGGATAAATCATCCTTTGTTATCACTCTGGTGAGTATAACTAGAATAGCATAGACGAGTGCACTAATTATAACTGCGACGACGAGGTAAATTACAACTGCAGCCCTTCCGTCTCCGAGCAAGCCATAACCAAGCCACTGTGCACCGGTATATGTCAAAAAGGCCGCTAAACCCATTCCTAGTGAACATAGCAAGGGCTTTATGAATACAGTTGTTAGCTTTATGTTTTGTTTAATGCGAATTTTAATGAACATAATGTTCAGTGCCGCAATGACAATGAAGCAGGCCAGTGTTGCTATTGGAGAGGCAATTATTCCGAAATTTGGATTTCCGGAAAGAATATAAACAAGGACAAATCTTACTGCTGCGCCGATAGGGAATGTGATGAATGCCACACGTTCATGACCGTTAGCTTGAAGGATTGATGTGGTGATAAACTGGAGACACACAAAGAAAGCGGCAGCACCGAGTATTATAAGCATTGTGGTGGCAAGTTGCAACCTGTAATTATAGAGAGCGATTAGCAAAGGTGCGGCAAGCACCATGATGCCAATTGCAGCGGGCATTGAGACAAGGTTAACGAGCTTGAATGATGTTTGAGTGATGGTGCCGGCATCGGCGTCATTCTTTCGTGCGAGGGCGGCGGCAATTGCCGGAATGAGGGCAACGGATACTGGAACGACAACTGATGGCGGGATTGTAAACAAGGTGAGTCCAAGTGCGTATACACCCAGAGCGGCACTTGCTTCAACTTCGGTGTAACCAAGTGCTGATTGAAGCCTGTTGAGCACGATGGCGTTATCCATAAGGCTCATGGCGTTCACAAATGACACACTAAGAGATATTGGTATACTGACCTTAAAGATTTTGCGTAAGATGCTGATTCGATCGGGAGTATCTACGTTATCGGAAACAGGCGGATGTGCTCGGTTGAGCTTTCTGTTATACAGCGCCATCAAAGGAATACATAAAGCCAAGCCAATGGTCACACCGGAGATTGCTCCGGCTGAAACAATTTCCGATGAGTAGTTCATGCGAACAAGCAGTACGGCAACTCCCAGGCCAATAGCAAATTTACATATTACTTCGACCATTTGAGAGATGGCTGTTGGAATCATATTTTCATGTCCCTGTGCATACCCGCGATAAACCGCGACAATACAACAGAAGAAAACCGCAGGAGCTAAAACCATAATTCCGGGAGCTGCAAGAGAGCTGCCTAAACGGGTAGCCAATTGTTCAGCAAAGAAGAACATGGCGAGCATGGCAACTATGCCAATAATGGCGAATGCCGGTAGTGCAGCAGAGAAATAACGTCGCACCAGTGCTGTGTTGCCTTTAGCGTTTGCTGATGAAATAAGTCGCGATAATGCTGTAGGAACTCCTGATGTGGATATGGCAAGAATAAGTGCATACACAGAGAAAGTTACTTGGAAAGCTCCGCGTCCCGGGGCGTCCAATATGGCAAAAAGCGGAAGCCTGTAGAAAGTGCTTATGACTTTCACGATAATGGAAACACCGGTTAAAATTGCGGCACCTTTTATGAAATTTGACCTTTTGTCCTCGTGCATAAACTTGAACCATGCCTTTCGGAAATTGCAATTCAGAAACAAACTAAGTTTAGTCTTACTGAATAAAAACTGTGATCATGTGTTGACATAAGTAATGTGTATATCCCTGTGGATAATGTGCAAAACCCTGAAAATTCAGAAGTTTATAGCAATGTCAGTTAACATATTGCAACCAAAAAACATTCATTTATTGTTGAATATTTTTCGAGCAAAAGAAGATGTTAAGCTGCTCTATCTTGTCTTAGTTGGATCAAGCGAATGATTACCGGACTGAGTATGAGGTTGACAGCAAATTCTATCGGGAAGTTAATGCCTACTAATCCGAGGAAAATAATTGATGCGGAGTCTGTAAATCCGAAAAATTCACCAAATCCCATGACGAGCGGGAGAAAGAATATATATAAACCGAGGACGAATATGCCTGTATTAACAATGGGGGCAACTACAGCCGCAGAAATAACGCCGAGTGTCTTGCTTTTCTTTTCGAATAGTCTATAGACAAGACCTGCCAATAGTCCAAACAAGATGCCTCTTGCGAGTATTACAACAATGGTTGCAAGGGGGTCAAAGGCTAAAAACAGTGCAGCATCGGTAATCAATACGACAAATCCGAATACAAATCCGAGCCATGCGCCTGCAAGTGGGGAGATCAGGGCAGCACCGATTACGATAGGAATCAATACCAGATTGAGCCTGAACGGATAAACAGGGATTAGCCAAGCTAGAAGTTGCAATATAACAACGATGGCTGTGAGTATTGCTAGCAATACTAGCTTACGAGTGTCGAATGATTTGTTTGTTGTGGGTGTGGTCATATCTTTTTATATCCTCCAAAATTGAAATACTAAAAATAACTAACAGTTTGGTCAAGAGTCTTTGAGGTCATGATATTTACTGCCGAGAATACCGTGTTGAGTTTATCTTTAAGCACATCGACAACAACATTTTCAGTGCAAAAATGTCCGCCGTCAATGACGTTGATTCCTAATTCCTTTGCTTCTAAGAATATATGATACTTAAGGTCTGCAGAGACAAATGTATCACAGTTGCTCTTAATGGCATTATTCCACTGCGAGCTACCTGAACCTGAAGCGATTGCAACTTTATGTACATTACGACCGGCATCGTAATATTTGAACCCGTTACTTTTGAGTGTTCTCTTCAATACGGTGAGATATTCGGTCATTGAACAGGTTTCTTCTAAATATCCAACTCTTCCCAGTGAGACGATCTCACCATCTGAAAGGCAAACCGCGTCTGATAGTGGTTCAGCACGCCTGTTACTATCAGCAATTCCGACAGCAATTGCCAGTGCGTCATTTACACCACCGGAAGCTGCGTCGAGATTTGTATGCATACATATTGCCGAGATGCCGTTTGTCAATAAACGGATGATCTTTTTGCCCACTAAATCTGTGTCGGTGACGCTATTTAGGGAAAAGAACAGAGGGTGGTGTGCAACGATTACGTCTATCTTATTTTCGATAGCTTCTGTAATGACATCATTCGTTATGTCAAGGCTGATAAGGACGTCTTTTACATCGGAGTTTGACGTCCCAACAAGAAAACCTACATTGTCCGTTTCCATTGCCATCTCTTCGGGAGCAATTGTTTTAAGATAGTTATATACATCGTTTACTTTAGTCATATTGCTAATAGCTCCTTTATAAATTATTTGCTAATGTCTGTCATTGTCATCCTTTTTAACTTTGCTTTCTACCCGTTGCTTGAATAATTATGTATTGTTTCTTTTTGTCTGTGACAGGTATGGTTTTTATTATCTCATACTCATTGTCATATAGAAATCTAAATAAAATATTGCGCTTTGACTGTGGTTGCAAAATGAGGTTCATGCCGGAATGATTAACCCAGGGAGCATCTTCTAATATACTTACAATTGTCTCTCCACCCATTCCGGATATGACAATGGTATCAACATCCGTTGGGTTGATACCGTCGAGTCCGGGCACAACGAGAAATGTAATGGCTTCTGTAAGGTTGAAATTATCTGCGGATCGGCGTGCAGCAGAAAGGGACGCTGCACTGATATCTGAAGCGATAATCCGCTTGGAGGTGCCTTTTTGTGCGAGATGTACAGGCAAATATCCATGATCAGACCCAACATCGATAACAGCCGCACCATCTTCAATTAAATCAGCCAGTGTATTAAGTCTAATAGATAATTTTATGGGTTTCACAACATATTCCTTATTAACAGAACCAACAGTAAGGTGGTTAGTCGGCAAGCTTTTGAGGTGCCTACCTACAAAAACAGGGTGCATCCGATACAGTACGTACATGAACAGCACTCTGTATACGAAGCCCCCCGTTTTATTCGTGTTTGTGGCGTGATGATGAGTTGTTATTTCACAAGCTCATTTACTTTCACAAGTAAGTCATCTACGTCAACACCATGAGCTGCACATGCTTGACCAAGCGTTTCACCGCTTGCCATGGCACAACCCAGACAGTTCATTCCCATAGACCTGAACAATGGCACAGCATCTGGTGCAACTTTCAGGATTTCAGCAATAATCGTGTCTTTTGTAATTTGCGACATAGTTGTTTACTCCTAAATTAATACTCTTCTCTTGACTTTGCGAAACAGTCGCTGCAATATACAGGTCTGTCTGTTTTAGGCTCAAAAGGTATTTTCGCTTCGCCGCCGCAGTCTGCGCATACAGCTGTGAAAAATTCTCTTGGTCCTTTTGCTGCTGCTTTTCTGCTATCACGGCAGGGCTTACAGCGTTGTGGTTCGTTTTGGAAGCCGCGCTCAGCAAAGAACTCTTGTTCTCCTGCTGTGAAAATAAAGTCCTCGCCGCATTCCTTGCATTGTAATGTTTTGTCTTCGTACATGATAAATCCTCTCTTTGACATAAATCGTGCCCTTACGGGTCTGTATTTGCGTTCAGCTTACACTGATTATCGCCTTAGTTGGTTACCGCTTTGTGTTTAGAATCTGTGAAAGCTTTTTCCTGATTCGTTGCACAGCATTATCGATTGACTTGTCCGGTTTCTCCAGGCGCATTGCCATATCTGCATATGACATGCCCTCTAAGTATAGTTCCAGCACACCGGATTCGAATCGTGATAATGCGCCGTAAAGAAGTTTTTCAACTTCTCCGGCTTGCTCTCGTGCTATTACAAAGTCCTCGGGAACACGCAGAAAATACGCACTTTGGGTATTTGTCTCGTCAAGTTGAGAAGATTCCAATGATATATAGCTGTTGAGAGGGGTATGTTTGTTGCCGGATGCCATTTTAATTGCACTGTAAATTCTTCTGCGAATACAAAATTCTGCATATGTTGTAAATTTTGCACCTTTATCCGGGTCATAGGTTCTAATCGCAGACAACAGACCTAACATTCCTTCTTGGATTAAGTCCTCGCTATCTCCCCCTGCCAGAAAATACGGGCGAGCACAAGCTCTGACTAACCAAGCATAATTGGACACAAGAGCATCTTCGGTCTCTTCTGCATTGGAATTACTCCAAGTTGCATTTTTATCAATTTTATGACCCTTGTTATCACAAATACTGTCCATTGCACGTGTCAGTATACGTTACGAGGGCTTGCAATGTCAAGCTATTTTATTCAAAAAATGGAAAATTGCTAAAATAGTTGACAATAATGAGTTAAAGTGTTCCCATAAATTTGATAATGTTGTCAGCGACTTCAGCGGAGAGAGCTTCTGTTTTTGCTTCAACAAGCACTCTGATTATAGGTTCTGTGCCGGAAGGGCGAATATTTATGCGACCAAATCCATTGAGTATGGCTTCTTGTTTTTTGACTTCTTCTTTAAGTGCAGGGTGGTTTAATATTCGGTCACGTTGCTCTGCGCCGCCGGTCAGTGTGAAGCTAGGCATAACTTGGGGTAGCCTTGGTATGTCGCGAACTAATTCAGATACAGTTTTTCCGGATTCAATGAGTACGTTGAGAAACAAGATGGCGGTGAGTTGACCGTCGCCACATGTCATGTAGTCAGAGAAAATAATATGACCTGAAGACTCTCCGCCAAGATTGCATCCCAGCTTATACATCAGCTCCAGAACATTTCGATCTCCGACATCAGAGCGGTGGAAAGAAAAGTCGTTCTCTCTTGCAAAAATATCCATTCCGGCATTTGAGACAATGGTGCCGACAAATCCATTACCGTTTAATGTGCCGGCATCTGCCATGTTGCGTGCCATGACAGCAAGTATCATATCTCCGTCGACGGTCTCGCCGTTTTCGTCAATTATAAGGCATCTGTCTGCATCGCCATCAAGAGCAATGCCAACACCGAACCTTCCGGTCTTCATCATTGACTTTATATATTCAAGATGAGTCGAGCCACATTCGACATTAATGTTAACGCCATCCGGCTCATCGCATATGATTTCAAATTCTGAGTGCAACAGTCTGAACAAATATCGTGCAGTCTCGGAGGCGGCACCATTTGCACAGTCTATGGCAATTCTACCTTTGTACTTTCCTACAGCGGCAGATGCAAGGAATTTTATGTATTCATTTTTGCACTCGGCACATTCATGTGAAATTCTTCCGATTTCGCTGCCGGTTTTTTTGTAGACTTTTGAGTCATTGTCAATTAGAAATTCAATATATTCCTCGAAGTCATCGCTCATTTTTGCTCCGCTACTGCCAAACATCTTTATGCCATTATGCTCAAATGTATTGTGTGATGCAGATATGACAATTCCCATGTCCGACTTGGTATGCGTTGTAATAAATGCAACTGCCGGAGTTGGTAGAACTCCGAGTAGTGTTACGTCTACGCCCGCAGAACAAAGTCCTGCCGAAAGTGCAGACTCCAGCATATCGCAAGATATGCGCGTGTCGCGTCCGATAACAACTCTCGGACGATCTTCATCCGAAAGGGGCTTCTCTTTTTCGGCGGCTTGCATTAGTACTGTGGCGGCGGCTTTTCCAACTTTAAAAGCTAATTCAGCGGTAAGGGCTTCGCCGGCAACACCGCGAATTCCGTCTGTTCCAAAATATTTTCCCATAGTAGTTGACTCCTTTTACTTTTGCACACAGTGGTCAATTTCCGTCGTTTTTTTCGCTAGCACGGGTCTTATCGCCCTACATACGCGAAAAAAACGCCGAAAACAGTCCCCTATGTGCTTACTGTAGATACTTAAATAGTTAATTGCTCGTTTCCGTGATGAATCAAGCCTAAGTGCTCATACGCACGACGTGTAACGCAACGACCGCGTGGAGTTCGTGTTAGAAAGCCTTGTTGCATTAGAAACGGTTCGTATACGTCTTCGATTGTCACGGATTCTTCGTTTATGGTGGCGGCGATGGTTTCAAGGCCTACAGGTCCACCACCGTAGTTCTCGATAATGCTGCTTAGCAGGCGTCTGTCAATTGAATCTAGTCCAATTTCATCTATTTCAAGCCTTGTCAGGGCATCATCAGCTACTTCATATGTGATCACACCGTCGGCGGTTACTTCAGCAAAATCACGCACGCGTCGCAGTAGGCGGTTTGCGATTCTGGGTGTGCCGCGGCTTCGCAGTGCTATTTCTCGTGCACCGTCAGGTTGAGTAGGGATTGAGAGAATTTCTGCGGAGCGTTCAACGATAGTCTGCAGTTCTTCCAAGGTGTACATTTCGAGTTTCAAATCAATTCCGAACCTATCGCGTAGTGGTGATGAGAGTTGTCCGGCACGAGTAGTTGCTCCAACTAGTGTGAAGTTTTTGAGTTCTAGGCAAATCGAGGTTGCGGATGGTCCTTGTCCGATTATAATATCAATTTGCTTGTCTTCCATTGCCGGATAAAGGATTTCTTCGACTGATCGATTCATTCTGTGGATTTCATCGATGAAGAGCACGTCGTTTTCGTTTAGGTTTGTGAGAAGTGCAGCGAGGTCTTTGGGTTTTTCTATTGCAGGCCCCGATGTTTTGCGAAGGGCTGCACCCATTTCGTTGGCAACAATGGCGGCAAGAGTTGTTTTGCCCAGTCCCGGCGGGCCATGTAGTAAAACATGATCGAGGGGTTCGTTGCGGCGGCGGGCACCTTCAAGGAAAATGGAAAGGTTTCCTTTTGCTTTGGCTTGTCCGATATATTGCTCAAGGGTTTGTGGACGAAGTCGCACTTCACTCGCGTCTTCATCTAAAAAATTTGCGGAGAGCAAAACTGCTTCCGATTCGTCTTCGTGATATACTTCGTCACTAAAATTTATGGACATATAACCATCCTCTTTGTTTAAGGTATGGGGGTTACAAAGCTTTCAATTTAGGAATGCCACTACCGTCATCCTGCGCGAAGTCGCAGGATCCAGAAACAACGGATGGCGTAGATTCTGCGACTTCGCGCAGAATGACGACGACTTAATTTGACAGCATTGTAGGAATTAGCCCCTTGCACGTTGCGTGCGTTTAATAGTATAATAACTTGATTTGTATGTCAAGGAGTAAGGGGAATTGGTGATTCTTGGAATTGATCCCGGTATAGCCACTGTAGGGTTTGGAATAATATGTGAGTCAAACGGCACCACTAAGTTGAGCAGGTATGGTGTTATATCGACACCTGCGGGAACGAGATTGGCACTCAGGCTTAAGCAGATAAATGATGATGTTGCGGAGTTGATAAAAACATTCAAGCCTGATGCAATTGCGATTGAGGAGTTGTTTTTCAACACAAATCAAAAGACGGCGTTGTCAGTAGCACATGGTCGTGCAGCAATTATTCTTGCCGGTGAAGAGCGTGGTATACCGATGTTTGAGTATACGCCGCTTCAAGTTAAAAAGGCTGTGACGGGTCATGGTCATGCTCCAAAAGAGCAGGTTATGGAAATGGTGAAGCGTCTTTTGGCTATGAAGCAGATACCAAAGCCTGATGATGCTGCTGACGCACTTGCAATAGCGATATGTCACGCACGTTTTTCAAGCTCACTTATGAACATTGAAGGGGGAGACATATGTTCTACTATTTAGAGGGTATAGTTACATTAAAGGCACAGAATCTTGCTGTTATTGACATTGGTGGTGTGGGGTATGCTTGTATGACAACGCTCAACACGCTGTCTCATCTTGAAACGGGGGAGAAAGCCAAGTTAAATACTTATTGTAATATTAAAGAGGATGCTTTTGATATATATGGGTTTTATGATGTTAGCGAAAAAAGATGCTTTGAGCAACTTCTGAGTGTGTCCGGTGTTGGTCCAAAAGCGGCACTTTCAATCTTGTCGTCAGCATCGCCGGAGTCACTGGCACTTGCAATAATCGGAGATGACGAATCCGCTCTCACCGCGGCTCCCGGAGTCGGGAAGAAGCTGGCTCAGCGGATAATTCTAGAGTTAAAAGACAAGGTGAGTAAAGAGATGCCCGCGCTAAAGGCTTCGGGTTATGTGTTGCCTGCAGGGTCAGCAAGTCAACCGGGTAGCAAGCAAAATGATGTTGCTGCGGCACTGACGGTGCTGGGCTATTCTCAAGGCGAGATTTCTGCGGCAATGCGAGGCATTGATGTTGAAAATCTTTCAGTTGAGGAAATCATACGGGAAGTGCTGAAAAGCAGTATGAAGTAAGACACAGGGACGGTTCATCTGTCTTGTTTGTCGCCCTGAGGGTGTATTATCGAAATTGCATTCCTACGTTCAAATGCGCATCCATGCGCATAATGAACGCGCTCCACAGTCCACGTTGTTGTACAAGGTACAACTCTACCATTTCCTGTAAAATAACTGTATTTGCTGTGTTAAATCTTCCATTCTATTTGGACATTCTCACTTGTAGCCGTGATTCTTGTAATCAGTCCATCTAACACAATCTGTCTGTCAGTTAAACTTATATTATCCCAATCGGTGAGATAATCAGAAATGCTGTTTGCGTGTTCTGGCGAAAGGGTTGATACTTTCATATCGGCAATCGCTTTTATTAGTGATTGC
>Ga0123355_10016894_pt1 | contig 11514 bp, 12 predicted proteins | sample TergutEmb28metaG_3_FD_89872 | JGI IMG/M metagenome (GOLD analysis project Ga0123355, IMG submission 89872) | Embiratermes neotenicus P1 segment gut microbial communities from Petit-Saut dam, French Guiana - Emb289 P1 | ecosystem: Host-associated > Arthropoda: Insects > Digestive system > Gut ...
TCACGACTTTTGCCGGCCGCGCGATGCGCGGCCAGAAACTGGAAGGCCAATGCTCGGTGTGGAACGATGGCGCGTCGATCGCCTCCTGGATGCTCATGTTGTGATGCACCATGCGCAGGAACATGATCGGTGACCATTGGTCCTGCTGCTCGCCACCCGGAGTGCCGAACGCCATCCACGGCTTGCCATCGCGCAATGCAAAGCTGGGCGACAGCGTGGTGCGCGGACGCTTCCGCGGAGCGAGCGAGGTGGGCAATCCCTCGCGCAGCCAGAACATCTGTCCACGCGTTCCCATGCAGAAGCCAAGCTCCGGAATCACCGGCGAGGACTGCAACCATCCGCCGGACGGCGTGGCGCTAACCATGTTGCCATGCCGGTCGATGACATCGAGATGGCAGGTGTCCGCGCCGATGACCCCGAGGCGCGCCACGGTGGGTTCGCCTGCGCCGTGCGCGGGCGCTGTCAACCTGGACGCCCGCGCCGCCGCGTTATGATCGACCCACGGCATGTAGCCCTGAACGGCGCCAGGTCTCAGTTCGAGCGACGCGTTGTGGCCGACCAGCTTGCGCCGTTCTGCGTTGTAAGATTCCGACAATAGCGTGCTGAGCGGTACGTCGACGAAATTTGGGTCCCCGTAGTAGGCCTCACGGTCGGCGAACGCGAGCTTGGCGCATTCGACGACGGCGTGGATGAACGCGGTGCCGCACGGATCCATCGCGCCCAGATCGAAGCCAGAGAGCAGGGCGAGTTGTTGGAGGAACACCGGTCCCTGACTCCACGGTCCGCATTTCAGGACGGTGTAGCCGTGGTAATGATAAGTGACGGGTTCCTCCACGGTGGCCGACCATCGCGCAAAATCGTCCACCGACAGCAGGCCGCGATTGCGCCGACCTGTGACATCAAGCACGGCGTTGGAAAGGAAGAAACGATCGACTGCCTCGGCTACGAAACCGCGATACCAGGCGCCGCGCGCGGCATCGATGCGCGCCTCGCGCGTCGCGCCGGTGGCTTCCCGGCAGATGCGCTGATACGTAGCCGCTAGTGCTGGTCGGGCAAACAGTGAGTTCGGTTTTGGCACCGTTCCTCCCGGCAGGAACACCGCCGCCGAGCTTTTCCACTCCTGTTCGAACAACAACCGCACGCCTTCGATGGTCGCGCTGATGCGTGGGACGATCGGCACGCCATTCGCGGCGTAGCCAATCGCGAACGACAGCACATCACCCAGTTCCCACGTGCCCCAGTCACGCAGCAGCAGGCACCATGCATCGAATGCGCCCGGAACCACGGCCGGAAGCAGGCCGGTCGCTGGGATGAGGTCGATGTCCAGATCGCGAAATTTCGCGATCGTCGCAGCCTGTGGCGTGACGCCCTGGCCGCAGATCACCCGCTGCGTCCCGGTGCGTGCGTCATGCAGGATAATTGGCGCGTCGCCGCCTGGTCCGTTCAAGTGCGGCTCGGCTACCTGCAAGGTGAATGCGGTGGCGCAGGCCGCATCGAAGGCATTACCACCGCGCTCCATCACCGCCATGCCGACTTGGCTGGCCAGCCAGTGCGTGCTCGCGACGACGCCGAACGTGCCTGCGATTTCCGGGCGGGTTGTGAACATGCGAACTCCTGCAGCTGGTTGCAGGGCAGGTTAGGATGTACAGCTTCGTGTGGAAAGCCAGTCCGCTTTGACATTGCGCAGAGCGCGGCAACGAAGCAATCTCCAGCGTTATTGACCTGTCCAACCTTAGGAGCGGCGATGCTGGTTCTGGTGGTCGGCCCAAGTGGAGCTGGCAAGGATACGCTTCTGACTATAGCCCGAACGGCGTTGGCCGATGATGCTCGATTCCGCTTCGTGCGACGGGTGATCACGCGACCAGCCGAAGCAGGTGGCGAAGACCACGAACCGGTATCCGATACCGAGTTCGCGGCGAGGAACTTTGCTCTGAGCTGGGAGGCGCACGGCCTGCGCTATGGTATTCCAGCGGATGTCGCGGACGACATTGCGCGCGGCATAGTGGTTGTGGCGAACGTGTCGCGTTCTATCATCGCTGAGGCCGCGACAAGATTTCCCGTGCGGGTGATCGAAGTGACGGCGCCGGCCCAAGTGCTGGCGGCGCGGCTCTCCGCACGCCGACGGGAGAGTGCGGCGGATGTTGCACAGCGGCTGGCGCGGCGGATTCGGCTACCACATGGGATTGAACTGGCGACCGTCGTTAACGATTCGTTTCCCGAGGCCGGCGCCGAGCAATTGTTAGGACACCTCGCCCGCGCTCTGCGCGGGTTTGGTTGACGCGCAGCGCCGAGGCGCAGACCACCTGACAGGCGCGAGCGGTTGTACGATCACCCCTGGGACTGCGTGCCTTGCGTCGGTCTGCTTCGCGGTCCGCCCGTGCTCCGTGAGCAAGGCTCGCCGAGAAGCGGCAATCTTCTCGCCACCACGAATGGTGCGCCTGGGCTGTCCTGTACGAACAAGCAAATATCCGCCACGCGCCGCGGCACCGCAATTGCGCGCGCAAAGTAACGCTCCGCCGAGGGCAGAAACACCGCTTTTTCCGCCACGGTCAGCCGCCGCGTCAGCGTCATGTGGAAGAACCACGACTCGAACACATATGGATAGCCCCACCGTACCAGCATCGCCTCCTGCTGCGGCGTAAGTCGGGCACGTCGGCGTCGCGCTAATTCTTCATCCGAAGGCTGTGCCCGGAATGGATCAAGTTGTGTCACGCATGCATCCGCCAGCGCCTGCAACGGCGGACATGGGACCGTCTCGCGTAGTGCCAGGAAACCGAAGACGTCCGACACCCGGAGTTCGGGCAAAGAAAACGGTGCCGTGCGGTTGGCCAGCGTCGATGCTGCCTCCAGCAAATCGAACCAACGTCGCCCCTCAGCCAACCGCATCGGCGGCTTCAGGGTCGCATGAAATCCGTAGAGCCGAGGTTCCGCTGTCACCGCCTCGATATCCGGCATGAGAGGCTGTGGCATTGGCGCATCGCTTTCCGGATTGCGCCCCAACCACGCAGCCGCCTCGGCAAACAGCGGATCATCCGGCCGTGGCGCGTAATAGACCGCGGCGCGTGCGTTGGGCCCCATCACGCCACTCGCTGGCCTGCACTCCACACCTGGCGAACCACAGGGAGGTTGTCATGCACCCGGACCCGTACTAAGTCCGCGCGCTGTCCGGCTTCCAGCCGGCCGCGATCCGCGAGTCCGCCCAATCGCGCCGGATGTTCGCTCACCAGCGCCATCGCCGCCGGCAGACCTACCCGGGCAGCGCACCGAAACGCCGCTTCAATCAGACTGTTTGGCACGTAGTCCGATGCGAACGCATTCACTGCATATTCTGCGAGCAACGCCTCGGCGGAAACGTTGCCGGAATGCGAACCACCGCGCACGATATTGGGAGCGCCTGCAATCACATCCATCCCGGCGCTTTTTGCCGCGCAAGCTGCGGCCATCGTGACGGGGAACTCGCTAATGCGGATTCCGTCTGCGGCATTCTCGGCCACTTCATCTTCAGTGCGATCATCGTGACTCGCCAGCGCCACCTTGCGGCCTGCGACGCGGTCGAGCAGCGCGCGCCGGTTCGGTCCACGCAAGCGTGCGCGCTGCTCCTGCATTTCGGCGATTCGGCGCTCGATGACAGCGTCGTCCAATCCGCCGCGCCGGCGCAGTGCGCGATAAAAATCGAGGTCTGCGTATTGGCCAACGCCGGGGCTGTGATCCATCAGGCTCACCATGCGCACGCGTGGATTCTCCGCGACTGAATCGAACAACTCAAGCATGTCGGTTGCGGGAATTTCGCAGCGTAGGTGCAGAAAGTGTTGCGCTTTCAATAGATCCGCTTCTGTCAGCGCATCTAGATCCACCACACCTTCGCGAAATGTACGGATGCGCTCCTTGTCGAAGCCGAGGTCGCCCAAACACAGCGCATCGAATACGGTCGTCACGCCCGCAGCCGCACACTGCGCGTCATGTGCGACCATCGCCGAGCGCGACGGCCATCGCGCTAGAGATCGAGGTTGCACCTGGCGTTCCAAATTGTCGGTGTGCAGGTCAACCATGCCGGCAACCAGGTAGTCGCCCTCGAGATCGATTGCCACAGGCGCCGTGGCTATGCCGGGCTGAATGCTGGTGATCTGTCCGTCGTGCAGCACGATCGTTCCGTGCCGAGTCGAGTCCGGCAACACGAGAATGGCATTGGTCAGGATAGTTTCGGCCTTCATGCGGCTTCCTGCAATGGCGTCAAAGGGAAGAGGTGGTCCGCAATCGCATCACGCACCTCGGTATCATGACAAATCGATATGATTGCTGTGCCACGGGTCTTCGCCGCTCTAATCATATCTATGACCAAACCGCTATTCTCTGCATCCAGCGATGCTGTCGGCTCGTCGAGCAGAAGTAGCGGATATTCCGCAATGAAGCCGCGTGCAAGATTAACCCGCTGCTGTTCTCCGCCGGAAAACGTGGCGGGAGGAATGGTGTGCAGGCGGCGCGGAATGTTCAGTTGCCGCAGCAGCTCACTTGCACGCTGGCGTGCCGTTTCCGACTCGATGCCGCGTGCGATCAGTACCTCTGCCACCACGTCGAGCGCCGGCACACGCGGCACGACACGCAGGAACTGGCTGACGTAGCCGAGAGTCTCACGGCGCACTCCGAGGATGGTGCGCGAATCGGCGCTGGCGATATCGACCATTTCACCGAGATGGCGGACCAGGATGCGCCCGCGTTCTGCGCGATAATTCCCATACAGGCTACGCATCAAGGTCGACTTGCCGGCACCGGATGGGCCGGACAGCACGACACATTCACCGGCCCGTACCTCCAGCTCGATTCCTGACAGAACCGGAATACGTATGCCGCCACGCAAATGCAGCGTGAAGCCTTTCGCAAGATTCTCGGTGCGGAGCATGACCTGATTCATCACACACCTCGCCTGGCAACGCGTCGTCTGAATTTCACGGGCATCATCGGGGAACGTCGGCCTTCTGCATAAGATCCTATCGTGGTTCCGTCACGCCGATCGGGCCAATCTGCGAGCAGGCTCGGTCGACCGCGGAGTCCCGACGTGTTCGGTTGGCCGGGCCATGGTCCACCGGCAAATGGGCAAAACCGTCATCCGAGACGGAACTCTGCGCATGCGCAGCGCGCCGGAAATCTAGGGGCGAGCACGGTGAGCTCGGGTCGAAGCTGAGAACTGCCGCTGAGGTGTCCGAGCCGAGGGGGGCGGCTACGAACCCGCAATCGTGCGAACGCCACTCAGCGGTCAGCGATGCAACGATCTCTGCGCGACGATCCGCGATTGTCTGAGCTAGGCATGCACTTGCGCGAAACCGGATCGTCATGCCTGCAGTACCGAGCTGACAAGCAACTGCGTGTAGGGATGCTGTGGATCGTCCAGCACTTGGTCCGTCAGTCCGGTCTCGACGACGCGCCCGCGCTGCATCACCGCAATGCGGTGTGCTAGCAGGCGTGCCACGGCAATATCATGCGTCACAAGCGCCGCGGCGAGCTGCAACCGCGCCACGAGCGAGCGAATGAGGTCCAGCAGTCGTGCCTGCACGGACACGTCCAGTCCACCTGTCGGTTCGTCCATGAAAACCAACCGCGGGCGCGTCACCAGCGTGCGTGCAATCTGCAGCCGCTGCAGCATACCGCCTGAGAATGTCCGAGGTAGATCGTCGATGCGGTCCGCATCGATTTCTACCTGGCGCAGCCATTCCAGCGCCTGTCCGCGAATATCGCCGTAATGCCGTACGCCTTGGGCCATCAGCCGCTCGCCGACATTGCCGCCGGCGCTGACATTCATGCGCAGATTCTGCTTCGGGTCCTGATGCACAAAACCCCAATCGGAACGATGCAGCGCGCGCAACGCCGGCGCCGGCATCGCATGCACATCGAGCAAATGGCCGTCCGGATCCCGGTACCAAACCGCGCCGGCATCGGGCGCCAATCGGCCCGATAACACGTTGAGCAGCGTTGTCTTGCCGGAACCGGACTCGCCGACGATCGCCAGCATTTCGCCGGGCCACAGATCGATATTGACGTCGGCCAGCGCGGTGATGTTTCCGAACGACAGTGTAAGGCCGCGTGCCGATAGCAGAGTGTCTTGGCTCATTCTGCGGCATCCGAAAGTGACGCCGGACCGACATGGCCGGCCGCTCGGCGCTCGGCGCAGTGGTCCGTGTCGGAGCACACAAACAAGCGGCCGCCCCGATCATCGGTGACGACTTCGTCGAGGTATACGTCGTCCGCTCCGCAAAGTCCGCAGCGATGGGGTGCACGAATCGGGTGGAACGGGTGGTCGTCGAAATCGAGCGAACGCACATCGGTATAAGGCGGCACCGCGTAGATGCGCTTCTCCCGTCCCGCTCCGAATAACTGTAGCGCCGGCATCATGTGCATTTTCGGGTTGTCGAAGGCCGGGATTGGGCTTGGCGACATGAGGTAACGATGGTTCACCATGACCGGATAGTCGTAGCTGATTGAGACCTGACCAAGCCGCGCGATATCTTCGTACAGCTTGACATGCATCAGCCCGTAGTCGGCGAGCGCATGCATGCGGCGGGTCTCGGTGCGGCTCGGTTCCAGGCGGTACAGCGGCTCGGGCTGCGGCACCTGGTAGACGATGATCTGGTCATCGCGCAGCTTCGTTTCCGGTATGCGATGGCGAGTCTGGATCAGCGTTGCTTCCGCGGTATGCGTGGTGGTGCGCACGCCGGCCGTGCGGGCAAAAAAGTGGCGGATAGAGACGGCATTCGTCGTGTCGTCCGCCCCCTGGTCTATGACCTTCAGCACGTCGCCGGCACCGAGGACCGAGGCGGTGACCTGAATGCCGCCGGTGCCCCAGCCGTACGGTAGCGGCATCTCGCGCGAACCGAACGGCACCTGGTGGCCTGGCACCGCCACCGCTTTCAGCAGCGCACGGCGGATCATGCGTTTCGTTTGTTCGTCGAGATAGGCGAAGTTGTACCCGTACAGAGGCTGCGCGTGCTCGTCCTTCCCGTGAGCAAGAGATGTCACGGGATGGGTATGGCCACGATCGGTCGAGGGAATGTGGTTCCTCTGCCCGGGTCCCCATCCCGCGCGGGAAGGGGGACGCCATTCGCTCGTCATTCCGCCGCCTCCGCGCGCTCTACCTGTCGGGCAGCTTGGCGCCGCATGCGCCGTACATTTTCCAGCTCACTCTGGAAATCGACATAGTGCGGCAGCTTTAGGTGCTCCACGAAGCCGGTCGCCTCGATGTTGTCCGAGTGGTACACAACAAATTCCGCGTTCTGCGCCGGAGCAGTGATATCCTCACCCAATTCTTCGGCCCGCATGGCACGGTCAACCAGCGCCATGGCCATTGCCTTACGTTCACAGTGGCCGAACACCAGCCCATAGCCACGGGTGAACTGTGGTGGCATTTTTTTCGATCCCTTGAACTGGTTTATCATCTGACATTCGGTAACCGTAATATCCCCGATATCGATGGCGAAGCCCAATTCTGGCGGCTCGATTTCCACACATACTTCGCCCATCCGGATCTCCCCGGCAAACGGATGAGAGCCACCGTAGCCGCGCTGCGTCGAGTAGCCGAGCGAGAGCAGAAAACCCTCGTCGCCGCGCGCCAGTGCCTGCAGCCGTACGTCGCGTGGCGCGGGGAAGCGCAGTGGCTCGCGAGTCAGATCACCCGGCTCGTGCGGCTGGCCTCCGTCCGGTTCGATGATTCCCTCGTGCTCGAGAAGATCGGACACACGTGACATATGCGCCGCTGAAGGCTCCGCCTCTGGTGCCTCCTCGCATGCACCCTCTGCAGTGAGCGCGAAATCCAGCAGCCGGTGTGTGTAATCGTAGGTTGGCCCCAGCAATTGGCCGCCCGGCAGATCCTTGAACACCGCTGAAATGCGGCGCCGCACAGTCATCTCCGCCGTATTCACAGGCGTGGAATACGCGAACCGTGGCAGGGTCGTGCGGTAGGCCCGCAGCAGGAACGCAGCCTCGATCAGATCTCCCTGCGCCTGTTTCACCGCGAGTGCGGCAAGCCCACGATCGTACAGTGACCCTTCGCCCATCGCGCGGTCGACGGCGCGCCCCAGTTGTTCGGCGATCTGAGCCGGCGAAACTTCCGGCACGGATGGATCGCCGCGCCGTTCCTCCGCCAGCCAGGCATGCGCCGCCGCGATTGCCTTCTCGCCGCCTTTGACGGTGACATACATGCTTAGGCCTCCCGCACCGTCACGCTGCGCGGTAACGCAGCGAGCCGCGCTCCGGCGCACAAAATAATGTCAACGCCGAGCGGAAACCGCGCTCGGTTCTGCTCCCACGCACCGGCAAATTCCGCGGGCAGTCCGTCTATCGCAAGAATAGTGGGTTCACGCAGACCGGGCCCTTCAAGTCGAAAACGTCGGCCACCTTCGAACGCCCGAACCTGCAGGATGATGGTAGCCGAACGCTCCGGCGCTTCGTGGCTGCCTGCCGGTAACACCGCTAGATCAGGCAACGACAGCGCCAGGGCGAATGCGCACGCGTCAGGTCCAGTGGCGAGCGGCGCACCGCAATGAAACGCAATCCACTCGCGAGAAGCTGCGACGTTGGGATCGAGCCAAAGCGGTGTCTCATGATCCACCAAAGTCAACAGAACTGCGGCGGACGCGGGCGCCAGCGGTACGGGCGGCGTCAGGCCGACGCCGGCCTCATGGATGCGTCCGGGTCGCGCCATCGCATCCAGCACAGCGCGGAAGCACCCCTGTGCGTCGGTGACAGGGTCGGCAAATCCGGGGAGGTCGATCGTACTCATGTGCGCATATTCTGCATGGCGAAGAACTGGACCTGCGTCGCTGCGGCCTTTGCTGCGATGTCGTTCCGACGCTTGCGTTGCACGCTGGCGAGCGGCCTGATCACGTCCGCCTGCAACGCCGGTGCTGCCTCGGGATCTTGCAGCATCGCATCCACCAGCGCCGCAAGTTCGGCCTGCCGCGCATCGCGTCCGGCAACGTAAGCATGACCGATCAGCCCCGATTCGGTCCGCACGGTGCAACGTGTCACTGTCATCTCGCCCAGATTAAACGCGCCACCGCCACCACCGACGCGCCCCCGTACCATGACCAACCCGGCTTCCGGTCCGCGCAGTCTTGTATAAGCCGGCAGGGGCGCGCGGGCGGCCAGGCGCGCTGCAATCGCCTCGCCGCTGGCTCGTGCCAGCACCGCCATCCATTGGCGGCGCTCGGCATGTGGTTCAGGGGAAGACGCGCTGTCGGCCATGTGTGCAATCTCTGCTTGTACAGATGTCTAGACAGCTAGCGACGATCCGGGCTAACGTCAACCGAGAACTCGCAGGTAACGCGGCGGATTGGATGAAAATAGCATGAAGGCAGCTGACGCTACGGACGACATGCCGAGTCTTCCGGTGCTTCGGCAGGATGGTGTCTCGCTCTGGCGGCAGATCGCCGGCAAGCTACAACAGGACATCACCGACGGCACCTATCCGGTCGGCGGGCGCCTGCCGACCGAAGCACAGCTTTCACGCCATTTCGGCGTGAACCGCCATACCGTGCGCCGGGCGTTGGAAGAATTGTCGCGCAGCGGCCTCGTGCGCGTGGAGCAGGGACGCGGCTCTTTCGTAGCCGAGGAGGTGCTTGAATATTCCGTCGAACCGCGCACCCGGTTCACCGAATGGATCAGGCGGCACAACAAGGAACCTTCCGGCCGCGTGCTGCAGCTGAAGGAGACGCTGGCCGACGCACAGGTTGCCGGCAATCTCGGCATCCGTGCGGGCGGCCATGTCGTGCTGCTGGAACGGCTTGGACTCGCCGATGGCCGGCCGGTGGCCGTCACCAGCCATTATTTCCCCGCGGCGCGGCTGCGCGGCATCCTCGAGGCATTGCGGAGCCATGTACGAATCACCGACGCATTGCAGGCCGTCGGGGTAGAGGACTACCTGCGTCAGACAACACGCGTTACTTCACGCCTGCCCGGCGCCGAGGAGGCCGAGTTGCTCCGCATGCCGCGCAACCGCCCATTGCTGATTACCGAGAACGTTAACGTCGATCGTGCTGGCCAGGTGGTGGAATTCGCCATCGGTCGTTATCCCACACCGCGTGTTCAAATCGTCTTCGAACCGTAGAAAGCTGACATGGACCGGATGCGCATCATCGGCGGACGGGTACTGCTGCCTGATGGACTGGAAAACGTCGATCTGTTGCTCGAGGATGGACGGATCGCGGCAATCGGTGACGCCGGTTTACGCGGTTCCATTTTCGATGCACGCGGCCTGATGGTGTTACCGGGCATCGTCGATATCCACGGTGACGCGTTCGAGCGACAGCTGCAGCCGCGCCCTGGCGTTGATTTTTCTGCCGATATCGCACTGGCCGATACCGAAGCGCAGTTGCTGTCAAATGGCATCACCACCGCGTTCCATGGTGTGACTCTGTCTTGGGAGCCGGGCTTGCGCAGCCTAGATGCCTGGCGCGCCCTGTTGACCGCACTGGAAGCCCGGCGCTGGACCTGCGATATGCGCGTGCATCTGCGGTGGGAGGCGTACAACCTCGACGCCTTGGAGACGGCGCTGGCCGACATCCAAGCGCGTCGTGTGCATCTCGTGGCGTTCAATGACCACACGCCGTCCATCCTGCACAAACTTGAAGACCCGGTTGCGGGCGCGAAATACAGCGACAGGGCCGGCATGAAACTCGACGATTTCCGTGCCCTCGCCAGCCGCATCGCATCCCGTGCGGCAGAGGTGCCGCCATCGCAAGCACGCATCGCTGCGGCGGCCCGTGCGGCCGGCGTCCCGATGGCAAGCCACGACGACGCAACGGTGCCGACACGCGCGGCCTTCCGCGCGTATGGCGCGCGCATTTGCGAGTTCCCAATGGTCGAGGAAGTGGGCGAGGCAGCCCGTGCCGCCGGCGACTGGGTGGTAATGGGCAGCCCGAACGTTGTGCGCGGACGCTCGCATCTCGGTTGGGCTTCCGCAGCGCGGCTGGCCGAGGCGGGGATCTGTAGCGTGCTGTCCTCGGACTACTTCTATCCAACGATGCTGCGTGCGGCGTTGATCCTGGCTGGTCGTGGCGTTTTGGACCTGTCGCGGGCGTGGTCCTTGATATCGGCCAATCCGGCCCGCGCGGCCGGCCTGTCCGATCGAGGCGTCATTTCTCATTCAAAGCGGGCAGACCTGCTTGTCTTGGATTCTGACACGCCCCAAGTGGTTGCAACCATCGCCGACGGACGCGCCGGATTTCTCACACAGGCGGGAGCAAAGCGTCTGCGCGGCGAATCGAACACGGCTTGACGCCGAAACGACGATGTTGCACGGGCGGGATCGGGGCGCATGACGTCCAGCTTGCCAGTGCTATAGTCCCGGAAACATTGCCGGGAGTGAAGCGCCATGAACGTCGCCGACGCTGTCGTGGAGACCCTCCGCCGCGAGGGTGTGACCACTTTATTCTGCTTTCCGACCACGTCTATGATCGAGGCTGCGGTTGCAGGTGGTATCCGTCCCGTGATCTGCCGGCAGGAGCGTGTCGGCGTCCATATGGCCGA
>Ga0123355_10016895_pt1 | contig 11513 bp, 10 predicted proteins | sample TergutEmb28metaG_3_FD_89872 | JGI IMG/M metagenome (GOLD analysis project Ga0123355, IMG submission 89872) | Embiratermes neotenicus P1 segment gut microbial communities from Petit-Saut dam, French Guiana - Emb289 P1 | ecosystem: Host-associated > Arthropoda: Insects > Digestive system > Gut ...
ATAGAAAAAATTGGAAATAGGAACACCCGTACCCGGAATGATGTGTGAAACACGCACACCGGGATCGAGTGTTATGAGGGCTACATCAATGCCGATGTGTGGAAGAAATCTTTGATCTGAGTCACGCGCTATTCTACCAATGCGTGTCCTGTTTGCTAATTAAATAGTTGTTCCCTCTACTGCAAAACCATGGTTTTTTGCGAACGCAGTTCTGCCACTTGCATCGAATGGAGGACCAAGTGTGCCGAAACCAACAAATTCAGTTGAGTTCGGGTGTCGTCTCAACAGCGGTGTACCCATTGGGATGATGGGAGGAGCAGAAGATAAATCTAAAAGGTCGGCATAGGGATTAAAATCCGGGACATTATCAAATTCATCCACACATCCAACAAAAATCCATTCATCAGTTATCTCGCAAAGCCTCCAGACGACTTGGGGGATATCTTGAACAAAACGCCCAATTACTCTAATGTCCATCATCTCTCGCTCTATCCCTGTGAACTTAGTGATGAAATCAATTAACTCAAAGTAGTCCTCACTAGCAAAACCGATAGAGAATTTGTGATTAATGATTCCATCGGGAATCCCAATCATATTAATGACAACTGGGAAATCGTACTGTCCAACATAGGCAGCATCTAAAATAATTACTGCATCCAAGGCTAGTTGCAGAAATTCACGTAAGAGCGCACTTCTAGCGTCAATCATGTAATCTCTGTATTCTGGATGCAAATGCAGGTTTTCGTAAATGCTGAAATCCACCCTTAATCCTGCTGCTGCGCGGCTTTCTTCTGCCAGCTCTGTGATTGTGTTTTGAATTTGCGTTATACGGCTGTCAGTTGCCATAGCATCCGATTTCCCCCTAGAGAACACAAATACACCTGTTGCCAGAGCAACCACTAGCAGAGCTGCCAATGATACAAATCGTTTTTTCATGCTGATTCATCTCTCCTTTTCTTGGTTAATATTGCGCAAGTTTGGAGCAATGCCTTGTTATCCTTGATGTCAAATATTTTATGATACATCAAGTATATACTACCAAAATTGTTTTGTCAAGCAATACATTAATAATTTTAACGATAAATCAAGATTTTTTAGTGAATTTTCAAACATCTTTCAATCGGCGCATTGTTTTCCTTTTGACTTTCTTTAGATTTGTGATATAATATATGCACGAAGATATTTGGGGGAGATGATTTTTTTGGAAGGCAGTACGGGGCTGCTGATTTTTGCGTTTTTTCTGGTGATGTGCGGGGCATTCTTTTCTATGAGTGAAACGTCGCTGATGTCCATTTCAAAACTAACGGTGCGGCAGATGGCCGATAGCGGCGTAAAGCGTGCGCGGCTTGTCGAAAAAATTATCGGCAAAAGGGAGCGTTTTATTTCCAGTGTTTTGATTGGCAACAATCTTGTGACGATTTTGGTGTCGTCCATGGCGACAATGTTTGCAATCAGCATTTCGACGTACTATAACGAGGCACTGGTGATGACCATTGCCACAGTCATCACAACCATTGTGGTAGTTATCTTTGGCGATATTATTCCCAAGGTTGTTGCGAGCAATCACGCCCAAAAGGTGGCGTTGCTGTTTGCTCGTCCCGTTGCACTCATCATGTTCATTTTCACGCCAATTAACGTTGTTTTGGATTGGTTTATCAAAAGATTGCTGCGCCTTTTTGGCGGGCAGCCGCAAGATGACGAGCAGTCGCTGACAGAGCAAGAAGTGCTGACAATGCTGGACATGGGCTATGAAGCAGGCGTTATCCCCGAGGAAGAAAGCCAGATGATTGACGCGGTATTTGAATTTCGCAAGGCACATGCCCGCGATGTGATGATTCCACGCACAGAGATGGTCGGCATTGCCGCCGATGCCGAATATGACGAGGTTATAGAAGTTTTTCGGGCAGAGCAGTTTACACGTCTGCCTGTTCATAAAGAGGACATGGATCACATCATCGGCGTGTTGAATTTCAAAGACTTTATGCTTGCGGATATTGATAAATTGCATTTTGATGTGACCGACCACATGCGCGAGGCATTTTTTTCCTATGAATTGCAGTCAACACAAAAACTTTTTGCCACAATGCGTACCCAGGGGGCTTCCATGGCTGTGATTCTGGATGAATACGGCGGCTGTGCCGGTCTTGTCACCATTGAAGACATTGTGGAAACCATAATGGGCGAAATTTTTGACGAGCATGATGACAAACCCGAAGACATCATCTGCATTGCGCAGGACAGCGAATATCGCGTACCCGGCGGCGTACGAATTGACGTGTTTAACAAGCAATTTGGCACCGATTTTATTTCTGATGACTATGACACAATGGCCGGCTATGTTATGGGGCTATTCGGCTACATACCTGATAAATCCGAAGAAATCACGCAAGATGTCCCTGCCTTGCAAGGCAATTTCACCTTTATTGTGGAGGAAGTGGACAAAAATCGTATCGAAAGTTTGAAAGTCAAAATAGAAAAAACAGAAATTGTGGAGGTTTGACATGACCAATAAAGAACAGAGCAACATGCAGTCAGCAAGCACAGGCATCATCGCAGATGCGGGTGGTCTTAGTTTTGGCGATTATTCCGCTACTGAAAAAATCAAAATCAATGACTTTGAGCATCTCGGCAATTTGTACAGCCTGCGCGCTCATGACCAAGTGACAAGATTGGAAAAAAATGGGGAACTTTTGCTGGAAGCTGTGCCGGGCGTTGCTGTATGCAATTTCGCATTAAATGAAATGGGCTGCTCTTTTGAAATTGAAAGCACAGGCGGCGTGCAAGTGACGCTGGGTCTGGCGGCAGAAGTGACATACGACCTTGCAATCGGCGACGTAAAAGGTGCTGAAACACACGAAGAAATCACGACAAATCGCTCGGGTAAATTAAGTTTTGGCGTGGAATTGGCCGGCTTGGCCAAAAAAGTGATACTTACGAGGTTGTAAGATGCCAAAACCCAAATCCATCTTCACGTGCAGCGACTGCGGCCACGAAGCGGGCCGCTGGCTGGGCCGCTGTCCGACGTGCGGCACATACAATAGCTTTGAAGAGTCACTTGCAGAGCAAAAAACGGCGCGAAAGATTGCCGGGCCCGCTTTAGGCGGCACAACGGCGGCCAAATCCAAACAAATCGGACAGATTGTTTCGCTGGACGAAGAAAAATTTTCCACACATGTGTCAGAGCTTGACCGCGTGCTGTGGGGCGGCATTGTGCCGGGCTCACTTATTTTGCTGGGCGGCGAACCCGGCATCGGCAAATCCACAATCCTGCTGCAAATCTGCCTTAACCAATCCTTTCCAATTTTATATGTGTCCGGCGAGGAATCTCCGGCGCAAATTGCCCTTCGCGCAAGGCGGCTGGGCGATTTTGGCGAAAATCTGCACATCTTAACAGAAACAGGCCTTAACACCATCGAAAGTGAGGTAAATCGCCTGTCGCCGCAACTTCTAATTATTGACAGTATACAGACCATGACACACCCCGATTTGACGTCCGCACCGGGCAGTATCACGCAGGTACGCGAATCCACCGCCTTTTTGATGGCTCTGGCAAAAGCGCGTGGCATGGCGACAATCATCGTCGGTCATGTGACAAAAGAAGGTGCAATCGCAGGGCCGCGCATTTTAGAGCATATGGTGGACTGTGTGCTGTATTTTGAGGGGGAGCGTCACGCCGGCTTTCGCGTTATTCGCGCTGTCAAAAACCGCTTTGGCTCTACAGGTGAAATCGGAATTTTTGAGATGGGCGAAAAGGGGCTTGTACCCATTGCAAACCCATCGCAATACATGCTTGCGGGGCGGCCGCTTAATGCGCCCGGCTCTGTGGTGACATGTTCGATGGAAGGCAGCCGCCCTATTCTGGCCGAAGTGCAGGCTCTTGTTGCGCCAACGCGCTTTGGCAACCCGCGCCGCGTTGTCAGCGGCATGGATTTTAACCGCGTTAATATGTTGCTTGCAATGCTGGAAAAGCGCAGCGGCCTGCACATGGCCGAAGCGGATGCTTACATAAACGTTGCAGGCGGCATGAAGCTGGCAGAACCGGCCGCCGACTTGGCCGCTATTGCCGCTATAGCGGCAAGTCACAAAAACCTTGCTATCAATCCCAATATGCTGATTTTTGGTGAAGCAGGACTGGCAGGTGAAGTGCGGGCGGTGAATAACGCGCAACGACGTCTGGATGAAGGTGCAAAGCTGGGTTTTGAGGCTGCGATTGTGCCGCAGGCAAATCTAAAGGGACTGAAAAAGCCTGACGCAATGAGGGTTTATGGCGTAGGCGTGATTAACGAGCTATTGGATTTGGTGTTTTCGTGAAATTGAAACTACGACATCAATTAATTGGGGGGTCTCACATGAAACGTGGTGTGTTTATTCTGATAATGGTGTTACTTATACCCATGCTGACAGGATGCGGCAATGGAGTTTATGCAGAGGAAGTCAGTTATGCGGATGATTATGACGAGTATGTGTACGAATACAAACATGACTATGAGTATGACGTGCATGATGATGGCGATTATGGGGATTATGATGCCGAAATCGAAATCGAGGCGCAAATCCTTGAATTAGCAGAGTTTGCATCGTATTATTTCGGCAGACTGCAAGCCATATGGGACGCCGATGACGGCGCGATGTGGGGTGTGCGGCTGGATTTGCCGGTGATTATTTTTTGTAATGAATACCAAATCGCGGCGGCAACACATCCCGATGTTGAGGGCAATTTCACAAGGTACTATTTTGGTGACATCGCCGTTTATGCGGGTGTGCAAAGGATATTTGCCAGCTCTCCCGCACGGAGGAATTGGAATGGAGTAATGGGTGTATTTGCGGAACGTCAGGCAATGCAGGCATTTCACTTTTTTGGCATTAAATTGAATGACAGCAGCGGCGACGCGGCGCTTTCAACAATCATCCATTATGCAATGCACGCCATTCAGCCCGATTTGATAGGCGTGTCTGGCGCGTACATGCAGGGTCGCGCGGATGACGAAAGTTTTGTTCTGGAATTTAATGCCTTGCTGCAAGCCCTTAACGCAAGCGGCGAAGAAAGATTTAACGCCGCCCATCGCGCGCTTTCCTATCGTAATGCACGCAGACTCGCTTTACCTAATGCCGATGCCGATGCATCCATTCCCGGCTCTATCGCCGGCGAAAATCTGATGGCCATGTCCGAAGGTACTACTGTTTACACAGAATTGATGATGATAGCGTCAAGAGATGATGTGATTGCCTTTGTACAGCGTTGGCCACAGCTCTTTGACACGCAAGATCACAATGGCGTATTGTTTGGCTACATCGGCGGCGCGTTGTACGGCATTTTATTGGATGAGTTGGGCGTTGACTGGCGGCCGTTAGCCGGCCCGCATCTGGATTTGGGTGTTTTACTGCAAGATGCGTTGGGCATTACGTACTTTCTGGATGTCGTGTTGCCATGAGAATGCACCAGCACACGGTTTCCAACCATTATTTCAACCGGTTTTAACCGGCATTATGTTTCAGTCAACAATTATAGGCTTTGTTTATAAGAGCAACACGATGCACGCATCTCTTGCGCCGCTCTGGTGGTTGTCTCTGTGATTTCCGCCCCGCCAATCAAGCGCGCCAAGCTGTCAATCACGCTTTGTTCGTCAAGGCATTCAACACGTGTGATAGTACGCTCACTTGTGGCAATCTTGGCGATGCCAAAGTTCGCTTCGCCCATTGCCGCAATTTGTGGCAGGTGTGTAATGCACAGAATCTGATGAGATTGACCAACTATCGCCAATTTTTGCGCCACGCGCTGAGCCGTGCGGCCCGAAACTCCTGTATCAATTTCGTCAAATATAAATGTCTCGATACTGTCAAAACTTGCCAGAACTGTTTTTAACGCCAGCATTACGCGACTCATCTCGCCGCCTGAGGCAATGGCTGATAGTGGCTTTGGCGGCTCTCCTGCATTAGCGGTAAACAAGAAGTCAGCGCGGTCAAAGCCGCGTGAACCAAAGGCATTATGTGTATGGATTTGGATGATAAGCTGTGCCGCCTCCATTCCAAGGTCATGCAAAGCCGCTGTTATGCGGGTCTCTAGCAACTTTGCGGCACTGCGGCGAATTTTAGACATCTCCAGACAGGTACGCCCGATTTCCTTCTCCAATGCCTTTTTATCAATCGTCAGCTGCGCCAGCTCTTCTTCGCTGTTGCGAATTGCCTCCAGCTCTTGGGTGATATGCGCCGCGTAGGTCAGTATTTCAGGGATTGTGCGGCCATATTTTTGTTTTAAGCGATACAGTTTGTCCAATCTGCTCTCAATATCTTCCAGCTCGGAAGGATTATGCTCCAGCCCATCAGCATATCTGCCAAAATCGCGTGACAGCCCTTCCAGCCTGGCGTACAGGGTTGTCAGCTCTTCATGAAATGCAAGCTGACCGTCATCCAAAGCCGAAACGTCGGCGGTGTGGGCGATAGCCGCACCAAGTGTGTCAAGTGTGCCTGCCTCGCCACTTAGCAAAGCGGCGGCGGCGGCGGCGGCGTTGGCAACCTTCTCACCGCTTGAAAATAGCTTGCGGCGGGCAATCAGGCGGTCTTCTTCGTCCTCCGTGAGTTCAGCCTCGGCAATTTCCGCTATCTGGAAATTATACATCTCAATTTGCTTTTCGTTGCCATGTTCAAATTTCGATAAGGCAGTAATAGAATTTTGCAACTGTTTGTAGGAAGCGATATGCTCTGAAAGCACGGTCAAATGCGGCTGCAAGCCGTCTTGACAGAATCGGTCAAGCAGCTGAATATGCTTAGCAGGATTGAGCAGCGATTGATGCTCGTGCTGACCATGTACATCCACAAGCAGGCTGGAAATTTCCCGCAACATTCCAATTGTGACAGGCTTTCCGTTGACTTTTGCAACACCTTTGCCGGCGGCAGTTTGTGTGCGGCTTATCAATAATGCAGCGTCCTCCGCAACTTCTACGTCCATTTCGCCGATTCGTGCCGCCAGCCGCTTGTCAGAAATAGTCACAAAAACCTCAACAGAAGCGACATCAGCACCAACACGTACAAATTCCTTAGACGGCCGACCGCCAAGCACAAAATTGATAGAATCAATCAAAATAGATTTGCCCGCACCCGTTTCACCTGTCAAAATGTTTAAACCGGGGGCAAATTCGATTGAGGCTTCTTCGATTAGAGCAACATTAGATACTTTCAGATGTGTTATCATATGAACTCCATGTGTAAGATTAGTCTGAATGGGGGTATGAGGCAGTCCCTAGTGCGACTTGTTGAACTTCATTCGCAAAATCTCATAAAATCCGAAACTGTTAGTTTTAATAATGTGTGTGCTGTATTTTGCCTGAGAAATCAAAATCTCTGTCTCGCCATTCTGATAATCGGCGGCTGTCGGCAGGCTGATAGCTTCGCCGTCTGCGGAAACAACAATGTCGTGATTGTTTATGAAACGAATACTGACAATGTCCTCGTGAGAGATGACGGCAGGGCGCGTACTTAATGAATGTGGCGAAATAGGCGTTATAACAACCATCTTTGCGTCAGGACGTACAATAGGGCCGCCGGCAGCGAGGTTGTAGGCAGTAGAGCCTGTCGGCGTAGAGATGATAATGCCATCAGCCCTAAAAGTATCCATATACTCTCCGTTTACATGAACAACGCATTGTATCAAGCGGGAGCTAAGGCCGCGGTTGATTGTAACGTCGTTAAGGGCGAGACTCGGCGAATCGCCGCCATAGCTGACTTGCAGCATCATGCGCTCTTGAATTTTATAGCTGCCCTTGACAACTCTTGTGATGGATTCTTTTGCGTTAGCGCGTTCTGCGTCAGTAAGGTAGCCAACATTGCCAAGGTTAATTCCAAGGAGGGGGGTTGCTGTTAAAGCGGCGTAACTAGCGGCCTTCAGCACAGTACCATCCCCTCCGAGAGTGACAATAAAGTCAGAATTGCGGCACAATTCGTTGGGGGAATCAATTAACTCACAGTAGCTGGGCAAAAATTGAGAATACTCTGAAAGGCAAGTCACACCATATCCCAAATCGGCGGCAAATCCCATTAAATCACAAGTTGCGGACAGATTAGTGTCTCTTGTTATATTTGGCAAAAATCCTATTTTTTTCATGTGGTCGCCTCCCGCGGTTAAATTGACTTACTTACAAAAATCAAATACTCTGTGTTGCCATTGCGACCCTTGATTGACGATTCACGAATGCCGCAAACATCAATTTCATAGACATTAAAGCAGTCGCACACGCGTTTAATTGCAGCAGTATGTGCTGACATATCAGTAACAACTCCATGTTTATTTGTTTGCCCGGGGCCGCATTCAAATTGTGGTTTTAGCAAGAACACCCCTCTAGTGCCGATAGTAAATAGTGCGGATACTGAGGGTACAATTTTTTCCAGCGAAATGAAACTTACATCGCAGGTAATAAATTCTGGATAAAATGGCAAGTCTGTTAGTGTCACATTGCGAATGTCAATACCCTCCATTGATGTTACGCGGTCGTCAGTAAGCAGGTTGCGGTCTAGTTGACCATGCCCATTATCTAACGCAATAACGCATTTAGCACCACGTTTAAGCATACAGTCAGTAAAGCCGCCTGTGGATGCGCCAATATCAAGGCATTGCAATCCATCTAAGCAAATGTCAAATTCATCCAATGCACCGGCCAGCTTCAAGCCGCCGCGCGATACGTATTTTGGTCTATCCGCAGAAATATCAACTATAGTGGTATCGGCAAATTTTGCTCCTGGTCGTAAAACAGTAACGCCGTCAAGCGAACACTTGCCATCCAAGATGATTTCTTTGGCATACTCCCTTGATACACACAGTTGTCGGGCAACAAGCAAATCAAGACGGATTTCCATTGGCAATAATCTCCATGATTTGTGCAAAGATGCTGTCAGCATCAAGTTTGAGTAGCCCCAATAGCTCTTGACGAGTGCCTGTTGGAATGAATTGGTCAGGCACGCCAAAAGCCCTAAAATTCAGCGGTGTGATGCCGCGTTGCTGCATTTCAAAAAGCAGGGATTGACCAAATCCGCCAATCAAAGCGTTATCTTCCAGAGAAAATACATGCTGATAATCGGTCAGTTTGTTCAGTAATGCGGTGCTGATAGGCTTGACAGTACGCGGGTTTAGTAATTCAACAGAAATACCTTGAGCGTGTAGAGATTCACATACGTTGTGTGCAACTTTATACATAGCACCAGCAGCAACAATAGCCACGTTTTTGCCATTGATTTCCGGCAAACTATGACAGGCAGAATCTTTTGGGAAACGGATTGCGACGGGTGCGTTTAGCGAAAATGCCATCTCCAGCATTTTGCAAAGCTCATCGCCACTTGTGGGTGCAAAAACAGTCATATTAGGCATGTGCATCAGATAGCTGAGGTCGAAAACACCCTGATGCGTTGCGCCATCGCCGCCAACAAGTCCTGCGCGGTCAATCGCAAATACAACCGGCAGTTTCTGTATGCAAACATCGTGTAGTATTTGGTCGTATGCTCGCTGCAAAAATGTGGAATATACAGCCACAATTGGCTGTAATCCGCATTTAGCAAGACCTGCAGCGTATGTAACGGCATGTCCTTCAGCAATGCCTACATCAAAAAATCGTTTGGGCAAATGCCTCTGAAAGCCTGAAAGGCCTGTTCCATCAGGCATTGACGCTGTGATTGCAACAATTTTACTGTTCGTTTTTCCTATTTCTAAGATTATTTTTGCAAACACGTCCGTGTACGTTGGATGCTTCTGTGAGTTAAGTGGTCTTCCGCTTGATATATCAAAAGGCTCCACGCCGTGAAAACGCTTTGGCCAGCGACGTGCAGGCTCATACCCTCGGCCTTTTTCAGTTTTAACATGCACAAGAACAGGGCGTTTTAAGACCTTTACGTTGTCAAATGTGTTTATTAACTGGCCCAAATCGTGGCCATCAATTGGGCCGTAGTATTTAAAGCCCAGCTCTTCAAATAACACTCCCTGTGTCAATAGATAACGCAGTTGCGCCTTTGTCATTTCCATGATATTTTTGGCAATATTGCCGGCAAACGGCACAGATTCCAGAAATTTAAGAACGTCACTCTTGGCATTGATATAGCGGGGTGCAGTGCGCAAATCACTTAGGTGGCGGGACAACGCGCCGACATTTTCTGAAATTGACATTGCGTTGTCATTCAGCACCACAATCAGTCCGCAATCAGCGCGGCCGGCGTTGTTAAGCCCTTCAAGCGCAAGGCCGCTGGTCAAAGAACCATCGCCAATGACAGCAACCACTTTGTGATTTTGTCCTTGCAAATCTCGCGCAACCGCCATGCCAAGAGCGGCGGAAATTGATGTGGATGAATGGCCAACATCAAAGGAATCATGGGGACTTTCATCTGATTTGATAAAGCCGGCCAGGCCTCCGAACTGACGCAAGGTGTCAAAATTGTGTGCGCGTCCTGTTAATAGTTTATGAGGATAGCACTGATGGCCAACATCCCAAACAATCTTGTCCGTAGGTGAATTCAGGCAATGATGCAATGCTACGGTCAGTTCAACAACACCAAGATTCGATGCCAAATGACCGCCATTTTGTGATACTGTGTGTATCATACGCTTACGAATATCTTTGGCAAGCATATTAAGTTGCGGCAAATTCATTTTCTTTAATGAATCCGGCGAGTATATTTTATCCAAGAGACTCATTGTGTCCTCCGTTATGCCAATATCAAAGCAGTCAGTATGCCTACAATAGCACCACAAGCGACTTCGATAGGTGTATGCCCAAGCATTTCTTTCAGGCGTTTGTCAAGTACAATTCCAGATTTTTCAAGATGTGCAATCACGTCGTTTATCGCTCTGGCCTGGTTGCCGGCAGCACGCCTTACACCCGAAGCGTCGTACATTACAACCATGCTGACGACAGCCGCCAGCGCGAATAACGGGGTGTAAAATCCTTCTTTCAAGCCTATAGCCGTAGAAGCTGACACAGCAAGGGAAGTATGCGATGATGGCATTCCGCCCGAAGAAATCAGCAAAGAAAATTTGATTTTTTTTGTTCGCCAAAATTCAAAGAAAATTTTGAGAATTTGCGCTACAAGCCATGCGCATAGGGCACTCAAAAGTATGTGATTTCTTGATATTTCACGGAAGAAGCCCATTTGCGCAATCACCTTTCTCTGTTAACCAAGCTTACTGCCAGTTCAACTATATATTGCGAATTATCAATGGACTTCAACTGTTCGATTGCTGATACTGAGAGTTGTTTGAATAGCACGTCGGCTTTGTCGTGTCCCAGCACAGCCGCATACGTTGCTTTGCCATTTTTTGTGTCACTTCCCGGTGGCTTGCCAAAAGTCGCGCTACCTGTGATGTCAAGCAAATCATCTCTCAGTTGGAACGCAATACCAAGATTTTTGCCGACATTTTCAAGTATACGCACGGTATCTTCACCAACGTCAGCCATATATGCCCCAGCAGCAAAAGCCGCCATAAACAGCTTGGCCGTTTTATTCGTGTAGATGCATTCAAGTTCTGTAGCAGTCGGCGA
>Ga0123355_10016896_pt1 | contig 11513 bp, 11 predicted proteins | sample TergutEmb28metaG_3_FD_89872 | JGI IMG/M metagenome (GOLD analysis project Ga0123355, IMG submission 89872) | Embiratermes neotenicus P1 segment gut microbial communities from Petit-Saut dam, French Guiana - Emb289 P1 | ecosystem: Host-associated > Arthropoda: Insects > Digestive system > Gut ...
CTGATGCGGATGAATTGCGGCTGGCGATATGCGACCTTATTCGCAGAGAAAAGCCTGACGCGGTGCTTACGCACTGGGCGGGCACTATGCATAAAGACCATCGGATAACTTCCCATGCGGTGGAGGACGCGCTTTATTATGCTGGGCTAAGGGGCTTCGAGCGTAAGGACGCGGACGGCAATGTGCTTGCGCCGCATTGGGCGCGTGGCCCTTACTTTGCGGAAAACTGGGAAGACGCGGACAAGTTTGAGCCATACATCTACATTAACGTAACGGATGGTTACGACCTTTGGTACAAGGAAATTCAAGGGCTGTGGCTGACAAATAATTCGCCATGGTTCAAGTATCGCGAATATTATGACGCGCTATCCAAAATGCGTGGCACGCGTGTGCATAAGCAGCGCGCAGAATGCTTTATGGTTCAGCCGCATAATATGAGGCTGGTGCAAGAAGGATTTTAGGATGGATTTTGCACCCATAAGCAAGCTGATAAACCAGGGGCTGGAAGAGGGCGTTTTCCCTGGCGGTGCAATTTCTATTGGTAACGAGCATGGCGAAATTTGGCGGAGCTGTTTCGGGTATCGCTCAATTTTAGCAATTCCAGTTTCACACGATACTGGCGGAGCGGAAACGCCGAATGCTTCAACGGCGTTTTTCGCGACAGACAGTGTCGATGTGAAACGGAATTGCTATGTGCCCGAGAAGTTGCCGGTGGAGGCAACTACCCTTTTCGACCTGGCAAGCGTGACCAAAGTTGTTGCGACAACAATGGTTACGCTTGCGCTGGTGGCGGAAGGTAAGCTGAAGCTGGACGAAACGTTGATTGACATATGTGATAGATGTCCCGCTTTCGCCAGCCAGATAGCACATATTTGCCCAGAGGGAGTTTATATCACAATCGAAAGACTGCTAACCCACACAAGTGAACTCCCGGCGCATGTTCCGCTATATGAAATTGCTAAAACCCCGGGCGATGTTGTAAATGTTATTCTCGAGCAGGAGTTGTCTGGTTGTCCTTGTCGTGTTGTTGAGTACAGTTGCTTGGGCTTTATTTTGCTGGGCAAAATATGCGAAGCACTAACAGGTGAAGCACTGGATAGGTTGGCGCAGCGTTATGTTTTTGAGCCACTTGGTTTGAAAAATACTATGTACAACCCGTGCGCCGCGACGTATAACTTTGCTGCTACAGAATACTGTGCCGAGCTGGGGCAATGCTTAAATGGCGTGGTGCATGACGAGAATGCCCGTTTTATGGGCGGTGTTTCCGGCAACGCAGGTGTTTTTGCCGATATAAGTGATTGCGCGACACTTGCAACAATGCTGGCCGCGAAGGGCAGGGGCGTTATTCCCCGCGCTTTGTTTGAAGAGGCGATAAAAAATCATACGAGCTACGCCAGAGAAGCCCGCGGACTTGGGTTTGCTTTGAATGGGCCGCTGTCCAAAAATTCATATGGCCACACGGGTTTTACGGGTACGTCCATTTGGGTGGATGCAGAAACTTCATATTACGTAGTGTTTTTGACCAACCGAGTGCACCCGAGCAGGGAGAATCGTGGCATTATTGAATTTCGACGTAGATTGCACGAGTGTTTTACGTATGTGGCAAGGAGGCCAATATGACAAAACTAGGCGTAGAGCAACTATCCCAGGCCAATTTCGGTAGTAAACGAATTGGGCTTTTAACCAACCATACGGGGCTGGTTTTTGCTAGCAAAAACCCAAACAGCAGTTTTGAAAGCACAATTGACATCTTGCACCGCGACTTCAACCTGGTAAAACTATTCGCGCCGGAACATGGCGTACGTGGCAATTTGCAAGCGGGCGTTACGTTAGATGGATATATAGACGAGCGCACCGGCCTTCCCGTTGTAAGTTTGTATGGCGCAACGCGCCGCCCGACAGTGGAAATGCTGGCCGATATCGACGTTTTCGCATTCGACATTCAAGATGTAGGCTCGCGGTTTTACACATATATGTACAGCATGGCGTATGCGATGGAGGCTTGTGCCGCAAATGGTAAGGAGTTCGTAGTCTTTGACCGACCAAATCCGTTAGGGGATGCGGTTGAAGGGAATTTGCTTGAACCAGAGTGCAAATCGTTCATAGGCCTGTACCCCATGCCCCAGCGGTATGGGCTTACTATTGGCGAATGTGCCATGCTTTTTAACACCGAATTTGGTATCGGCTGTAACCTTACCGTGGTAAAAATGGAAAACTACACCCGTAATATGTACTGGGAAGACACTGGCCTGCCCTGGGTTTTGCCGTCGCCAAATATCCCCACGCCAGAGACTTGCTTTGTGTTCAACGCTACTTGTATTTTTGAAGGCACAAATGTGTCCGAAGGCAGGGGAACGACCAAGCCGTTCCATATAGTGGGTGCGCCTTGGCTGAATGGGCAGGAACTTGCGGACGAGTTGGCGATGTACAACTTACCGGGCGTTCACTTCCGCCCCCATTATTTCACCCCTGTGCCATACTTACCAAATGGAAAATGCATAAACGAGCTGTGTGGCGGTGTAGAGGTTCATGTTACAGACCAGGCGGCCTTTCGCCCTGTAAAAACCGGTGTAACCATGCTGTACACCATAAAAAAATTAGGCGGCAAGAACTTTGCGTTCCTACCGCCCTACCACGACAAGGGTAAACATATGATTGACTACAACACAGGCGGCACATATGTGCGTGAGGGTATGCCCCTTGCAGACGTGCTTGCGTTGTATGAGAAAGACGCCGCACAGTGGCGTAAGTTAAAGCGGAAATATGAGTTGTATAGTGAATTAACTTCAAAACTGTCCAAGGCGAAGCCTTGAGCAGTTTCGAAGTTATATGAACGCCCTGCACCGACACAGCGAAGCGAAGGAGGTGCAGACAGACAGCGTTAGCTGGCTGGCAATTTAACTGGACGGTTTTCCAGTTAAATTACTCTATTGAACAGGCAAAAGATTGATCGAGCCAATGTTACTGGACGCACGCAATGTGTAAGGCGAGTTTGGATTGCCAGCCAGTTTATTATTTAAACTGCCAATGCTGGGTTTCTCCGCTTTAATTCGGCAATTGGCGTCGTATGGCAGGTTGGCTGTTATGCTGCCTGCGCTGGAGTCTAGGTTAATATTGCCCTCTACTTCATACGCGGTCAGTCTTATGCTGCCTGCTGATGTGTCTAGTTTGGTGTCGCCACCAAGTTTGCGTACATTTACGGTAACGCTCCCGGCAGATGTATCTACTTTCAGCCTTCTGGTTTCCTCTGCTTCCACCACTACAGAACCAGCGGATGTGTCGATATCAACATTTTCGACCACGCTGTTTTTTAGGTATGCTTTTATGCTGCCCGCACTGGAGTCTAGCCTAATATCGCTGCCTCTATGGTCTTCCAATGTAATGCTGCCAGCGGATGTGTCGAAATCTATGTTGCCGCTAATGCCGCTGGCTTTAATGCTACCTGCGCTGGAGTTTGCGGTGATTTTGCCCATAAACTGGGCAGGCACGTATACGGTGGTTTCCACCTTGTTGCCATTATTGTTACCCCAGTTAAACATGGCGCGAAACCGCCTTTTCAACTTTAATTGTACATATAATGTGCCGTTGTTTTTCATTTCCATGTGAGTGCTGTAATCGCTGTCGGCATTTTTTATGGTTACGCGCACCTGCTCTGTTTGCGATGGCAGAAAACGAAGCTGGCTGTTTTCCTGGTCGATTACTATATTTGCAACACCATCATAAACTTGGTCTACATTGGAATAGTCGTTGTAATTGTTGCTGCCGAAGTCGTTGTTATTATTGCCATGCATGGGTGGTACAGGTGGGGTGTGTGGTGGAGGTGGTGTAACGCCTATTTCTTCTAAGACCTGTGCGGCAATTGCGCCAGGCTGGCCAAGAGATTGGCAAATTTCTTCTTCTGTTTTGCCCTGGGCTGCCCCTGCGGCAAAATGGTCGTTAATGTCGGCTAAAATTTCTTCGTATAGGCTTTCTTGGGCCTGGGACAGTTCGCGTTTTAGTTCTGATAGAAATGCTTGTTTTGTCATTGTTATTTCCTCCGATTTTTTTTCAACTGGTTGGATTTGGTTACCAGTTGAATTTTAATTTGTACGAAATGCGCGGCTTTGCCACTTAGTTTCCAGTTGTTTTAATTTTTACGCGCCTGCTGCAAAAGTTGGTTGATACCATTAACCAGGTTATGCCATTCTTCTTCCAGTGTGGCCAGTGTTGTGCGCCCATGGGAAGTGATGCTGTAGTACTTGCGTGGTGGGCCTTCCTGCGACTCTTGCAGGTACGTTGTTACGTAGCCTTCGTCCTTGATGCGTTTTAACAGTGGGTAGATTGTGCCTTCTGAAATGGCTACGTGGTTGCTAATTGCGCCAACCAACTCGAACCCATACATATCTTGTTGTGATAAAAGGCTTAGTACACAGAGTTGTAACGCGCCTTTTTTTAGTTGGATACTCATATTGCTTGCTCCTTTCATACTAGTAGGGGCTCCGCCCCTACTACCCCGCCGTTCCGCCGGGGAAACTCCGGCTACACTTCCTCACCTGCCTTCGGCCGGCTCCGGGATGCGGCAGTGCCGCATAATATTCGGTATCAGTGGTTGATGAATACAGTATAGCACATGGTATATTGCATTGCAAGCTATTTGTAGAAAATATTTTACGCAACAAAAAACCGACCCCGCAAAGCAAAGGTCGGCTTAGTGATATAGGCAATCTCAAAACCCTATAGTTAAATTTTAGTCGTTTAAAATATTCTCCTGCGCAAGGCCGTATTGCTGGCCGGGGCGTATTGCCGCTGGTTGTGGACAGTCCGATTTCATTATATACACTTGCCCGGTTTTGCAGCTATCCCATATGCCATGCACCGCCTCGAAGGCGTGATACCCCAGGTCTGCATGGGCGCGAGGGCGGCGGTTATTTTTAATTGCGTATGCCATATCTGCCACGCCAATGCCGCGATAATCGTCTGGGTAGCCGTGTAATAGGGGCATATGTTTGGGCTCGTTATATCTGCGCTGCAAAACTATCTCGCCGTTAAAATCGTTAGGGTCGAACAGGTTCAACACGCCATCTGTACCGTGGACTTCGAATTGGGGCTTGGTGAAAAGGGATGCTTCGCTGGTTATGGTAAGGTTTGCCAGTGTTCCGCTTGCAAATTCCAAAGAGGCAACAATGGTGTTTGGCGTGTCTATGGTATAGTCTTCGCCATAATTAGGGTGGCGGGGGCTAATATATTTGCGAACAGGGTTGCGGGTTTGCACAAAACCTGTCACGCGCTTTATTGGCCCAAGTAACTGGATTAAATTATGCAAATAGTACCCGCCCATGTCAAATGGAATGCCGCCGCCAGGGCTAAATACAAAGCCCTTCCGCTCTGGCAATGTATCAGAAGTATCGTGATAAGCGCGAATACATACGCCCACGGCAGTAATCGGAGTGCCAATAAAGCCGTTGTCGATATAATACCTTGCGGCTTGCCATCCTGCGCCCAGGAAGGTATCGGGGGCGATTGTGTATTGCAAGTTGTTGGCTTTTGCCAAGTCCACCAGTTCTTTACCCTCTTCCAGTGAAACGCCCATCATTTTTTCGCAATAGACATGTTTGCCTGCTTGCAGTGCGGCTTTTGTAACGTCGTAATGGGCTAGTGGGTAGGTAGTGTTTACCACAATTTCAATTTCCTTGTCTGCAAAAATTTCTTCATTGGTCATTTGGCGGATGCCATACTCTTCTGCCCTAGCTTTTGAACGCTCGGGGATAATGTCGGAACAGCCTACCATTTCAACTACATGGAAGTTGTTGACTAGGTTTTTCAGGTAAATTCCGCTGATTGCGCCGCTGCCTATTAGGGCGGCTTTGATTGGTTTTACTTGTGGCATGGTTTTAGCTCCTTTTGTTTGGGTTTGTGCAGATTATAGCAAGGGCATGGTTGATGTGCAAGTGGAAATGCATCAGGGCGTGTAGTTAGTGGCTACACGCCCCAGTTGAAAATTAGTGACGGTATTGTATAATAAACTCCATACTAATCAAGAAAAGGGGTTATACACACATGAAAAACATTCTAGTAGTCGGCAGTATAAACATGGACTTGCTGCTCCACACCAGCCGTATACCGCTGCCTGGAGAAACAATGCTGTCGGAAGAATACACCTTCGGCCCTGGCGGCAAGGGCGCGAACCAGGCTGTGGCGTGTGCGCTTTTGGGCGCGAACACGACATTTGTATGTAAAATTGGTAGCGACGATTTTGGCACGCAGCTAAAACAGGGGTTGATAAACAATGGCGTGGACACCAGCCATGTGACTGTTAGCCCTCGTAACTCTGGTTTTTGCGTGATAATGCTGGAAGACGGCAACAATCGGCTGATTGTCCACCTTGCAAGCAATCTGGATTTGACGCGGGAAGATGTTGACCGTGCATTTGCTAGTGGGGCGTATGACGGCATGGTTATCCAGTTCGAGCTGGCGGAAGATATTGTAGTGCACGCATGTGAAAAAGCACGGGCGGCGGGTGTTCCTGTTATAGTGGACACAGGGCCAGCCATAAATTTTCCGCTGGAACGGATAGCGGGCATGGAAATTTTGAGCCCGAATGAAACCGAAACCGCCGCGCTGTGCGGTATAACCCCCACTAACCCAGAGGAATGTTTGCAAGCCGCAAAGCTACTGGCCGCTAGGTCTGGCGCGAAGCATATTGTGCTGAAAATGGGCGAGAAGGGTGCGGTGCATTATCATAATGGGGAAATTACCCATTATCCTGCGCGAAAAGTTGAATTGGTGGATGCAACCGCCGCGGGTGATGTTTTTACCGCCGCTTTGGCGGTGCAGTATTTGACCCATGGCGATATGAAAAAGGCTATCGAGTACGCAAATATTGCGGGGGCTTTGACTGTTACAAAAGCAGGGGCGCAGTCGTCGATTCCTACTGGGTTGGAAGTGGCGAAATGCCTATAAAAGCCGTTGCGTTTGATGTGGGACAAACGTTGATACACTACAAAAATCCGTTAAACTGGCAGGCACTTTATTCCCCTGCGCTGAAACAAGTCATGGACGCGTGCAATTTCGCCCACTCGTTGGAAGCCGACGCGGAAGCCCAGGCAATTTTGACAAAATACAACACAAGAGTAAATTATCGCGAGTATGAAGTTGCTTCCGATACAATTTTTTCGGAAATATTGCACAGTTGGTGCGTTGATGCAAGCAAACTTTCTATCGCAAAAGAGGCATTCTATTCATATTTTAGGGCGGACGCAACCTGCTTTGAAGACACGGAATTTGTCCTGCAAGAGTTGAAAAAACGCAGCATTAAAATAGGAGCATTAACTGACGTGGCGTACGGCATGGACAACGAATACGCCTTGGAAGATATAGCTCCTATTCGGCATTATTTTAATGTATGTTTGACCTCAAACGATGTAGGCTTTAGAAAGCCGAACGCAAAAGGGTTTCGGCTTTTGCAAGATGCGTTTAACCTTGCCGCCGATGAAATTGCATTTGTAGGCGATGAAGAAAAGGATATCGTTGGCGCGAATAACGTTGGGTTCTTATCAATTTTGGTAAATAGGGATGCCAGCGGTGATAATAAAAACTGGGGGCAAAAGCATACGGTTTGCACATTGAGTGATATTCTTGCCATCATTATACAAGGAGAGTAGAGGTGTCATATGTTCAACATTGTGCCCATTATGGAGGCCTACAGAAAAGTGGTTGATGATTGCATAGCTGAAAGTTGGGGCGGGCCTTACATTGTAACAAAAGGCAAAATTATTGACACCCGTACAAATGCTGGCGTTGTTGCCATAGGCGACAACGGCATTTTAGGTTATGCGCTATACAATATTGCTGACGGCGAATGCGAAATTACGGTGCTAGAAAGCCTAGTAGAAAACCAAGGTATCGGTAGCGCGCTTGTCGAAATGATAATCAAGCAAGCGTCGCACGAAGGATGCACGCGGATATGGCTCATAACTACAAATGACAATGTTCGTGCAATTCGGTTTTATCAGCGGATAGGCTTTAATCTATGCGCCGTGCACATAAATGCTTTAGAGGAATCGCGCAAACTTAAACCCAAAATACCCTTAACGGGGTATGACGGGATTCCTATAGCACATGAGTTTGAATTTGAGAAAAAATGCTAGTTCGACACAATCTCCCCCCAAAGCCGTGCATATTCTTCCTTGGTACGGCGGGGGGAATTTTTTATTATCTCCCGCGCTTTTGCCGCGCCGTTTTCCAGCAGGTCAACCACTGTCATGGCCATTATTTTTGCGGGAAGGATAAACGCCAGGTCTTCATCCGCCACATGAAACTCCGCGCTGTGTAGTGCACCCGCAAAACCATTTACGCTCGGCTGAATAGCTGGCAGAAGCCAGGTGACATCGCCCATGTCGGTGCTTCCGCCAAAGGGGATGCCGTCTTCGGCCAAAGCCGCGGGGTCAAGTGCCAGGGTGTTTTGTGTGAATAGCTTGCCAATTGACCTGTTTTGTTGCAGCGGGTAGTAACCTGGCAAATCGGTTATCGTAACCTCTGCGCCCAGCGCGTCCGCACAGCCGCGAATGGCGCGGTTCACCTGGGCATTTACCCGTTGCATTGCCTCGGTTGTGGCGGCGCGCACAAAGCACTCCATGCGTACATCGGCTGGCACGGTGTTTACAATGTCGCCGCCTTTGGTGATAATGGGGTGCACGCGAATGCTGTCGCTGTCAGGGAAGGTTTCGCGCAGTGCGTGGATGGCCTGTATGGCCAGCGTTGCGGCGTTTAGGGCGTTTATGCCCTGCCATGGAGCTACTGCGGCGTGGGCTTCGCGGCCTGTGAAGCGGATTTCCTTGCCCACAAAACCCAGGGACGCGCCGCCGGTTACTATGTGGGGGCGAGTGTGTTCTCCCGCATTGTTGCACATTGTGGCAGGGCTGGCGGTAGAAGCGTGGGTCATTATGGCAATGTCCACATCATCAAACGCGCCTTCGACAATCATTTGCTGCTTGCCGCCAAGCCATTCGATTTTGCCTGCGGTGCGTAGTTTTTGCCGTTCTTCTATTTGTACATATTCTTCCGCAGGGGCGGCGGCAAAGCAGATATTGCCGTCCAGCTCGTTGGCTATGGCGGAAATTCCCAGGGCGGCGGCATATAGGGCGGCCAGTTGTGCGCCGTGGCCGCAGGAATGCGCCGCGCCTGTGGCTGGGTCGGCCTGTGGGTGAAGGGGGCTGATTACCGCGTCCAGTTCGCCCAAAACCATGATGCTTGCATTGGCGTTTTTGCCATATATCCAGCCTTTTTGGCCTGTGATTGCAGTTTGGGAAATGTCTTTCACGCCTGCTGCCTGTAGCTTTTCCAGTATGGCGGCAGATGTTTTGTGTTCGGCGTAGCCAAGTTCTGGCGTGGCCATGCACTGGCGGCCGAATGCGATAATTGCCGTGCGGTTTGCGTCAATGGCGGCGCAGAGTTGCTTTTTTAGATTTGTCATGTTATTCTCCTTAAAATTTTTTTGGAAAGTGAACCGAATTGAGATTGGTGGCTATTACATAATAAGGGGGGGGGGAACCAATGCACACAGCCACAGCAAACGAACTGGTAGAAAATTACGCCGACGCGGTATACAAATTTTGCCGAAGTCTAACTTATACAAAAGAAGACGCGGAAGACCTATTCCAAGACACATTTGTGCAGGTGTTTGCACAAATGGCAAAGCTAGCCACCGCAACAAACCCGCAGAGTTTCCTTTTCTCCACCGCGCTGTACCAATGGAAAAGCCGAAAGCGGAAATATGCTCGCCGAAACAGTATCGCGCCCATTGCTCCGCTAAGCAACCTGGACAAAAGCGATTACGACCTTGCAGGTTCTATTATAGCACAGGAAGAAATCCGCCTGGTGCGCGAGCTGGTAGCGGATTTGCCGGAAAAATACAAAGCACCAATTGCACTATTTTACACTGTTGAAATGAGTGTGGCGGAAATTGCTGCTGTGCTAAAAATCCCACAAGGCACAGTAAAAAGCCGGTTACACAAGGCACGAATCCTTATAGAGAAAGGACTGAAAAAGCATGGATATACTGCAAAAGTCATTGAGCAGTTTTGAAAAGCCCGACGCGGCGTTACTAGAGAAAACTATAAATGAAATGGCAAAAGGGCGTGCGCGTCAGTCGAAAAAACTACTGCCCGTTGTCGCCGCAGTGGTTGCAATTTTGTTTATATCAACAACGGTGTTCGCCGCGTTTGGTGGGTTTGAGTTTTTTATGCAACGAGTGAACCCACCATTTGGGGAGATTATTTCGCCTGTAATGGAATATGTTGAAGACCAGGGCATTCGCATTACAATATTGGGCGCGAGACGGTTTGACACTGCTGCGGTGGTATATCTTTCGATACAGGATGTGACAGGGGAAGACCGCGTGACGGAAACGACCAATGTTTTCAGAGGATTTCCAGCGGATGTAACCGATATTTTTGCAGGATTTCCAACAGATAAAAATATGCAAATGTTCACCAGTGGCTTTGGCACAACATGGAGTTCAATAGTGTTCCACCCACTGTATTTTGATGGAATTACGAACACGCGTTATTTTCAGGTTAGGCTAAATTCGAACCACCCACTACAAAATGAGTTACGCATGATAATAGAGCATATTTCCCTTGAGCGAGAATATTGCGACAGTTATATTCCCATAAATGAAGTATCCGTAACCGGGAATTGGAGTGCGACTATTTATGTTGAAAACGCACATGATGAGGCTTTGTATCTGGAAAATCTTGTGTTTTATGTGTATGGAATAAGATATACGGTGCGCGAGATGAGGATTAACCCAATTTCTGTGCAAATGCATGGTCGAGTACATTACGACACGAACGAAAGGGAATATGTTGATAAAAAATTTCCATTAGGAGATGGCGAATATTTGCAAATATCAAGATTTAGCTACGAACACGGGCGCGTTATGCACCACATTTATGTTGAACACGCAGGTGAAATGGTTCGCGCTCGCGGTAGTGGTGGTAGCACTGCCAGTGGTACGCAGCGAGGTTCTTATGCTTTTAGACATACATTTAATTTTGAGTTCCCGCTGGATTTGAGCGAAATTGTTGCAATAATAATAAATGGCGAACGGTTTGATATACCGTAGGCAAAGTGCCATAATTCTTGCGTTAGCACCACTTATGAACATACAGGACATTGGGAGGACACTATGTTTTTCAAAGACCTTGAAACTAATCGCTTGCACTTGCAATGCATTTCCCCGGCACACCGATATTTTTTTTACGCCCTCTATACAAACGACGAAGTGTTACGCTTTCATAATGAGGAGGATCGTTTCGCCGACCTGTACGGCGCAGACTCGGAGATTGCGGAATGGAATCAACCTGAACCGCGCAACCAACATGGCTGGGTTTTAGTCTGCAAAGCCGACGGCGTTGCAATGGGTACGTGCGTCTTCAATAATTGGGATAGAAACACCGCGTTCTGCGAAGTCCACTACGATATGCATCCGGATTTTTGGGGTAAAGGGTATATGACCGAAGCGGTACGGGCAA
>Ga0123355_10016898_pt1 | contig 11513 bp, 10 predicted proteins | sample TergutEmb28metaG_3_FD_89872 | JGI IMG/M metagenome (GOLD analysis project Ga0123355, IMG submission 89872) | Embiratermes neotenicus P1 segment gut microbial communities from Petit-Saut dam, French Guiana - Emb289 P1 | ecosystem: Host-associated > Arthropoda: Insects > Digestive system > Gut ...
AGCACTCGTCGGCCTGCTGCTTCATACACATCAGCGATCATATTTGTGATCGATGTCTTTCCGTTTGTCCCCGTTACAATGATCACTTCGCTAGGATATTTCAGTTTCCGCAAAATTTTCCCATCCAGTTTCAATGCAACTACTCCAGGCAAACTTCCGCCACGCCCCATCAGGCCCATTAAACTGCCCAATATCTTCGCGATAAAAATTGCAACTCTCTTCATTAACACCACACATCCCCAGTTCAATTTAAACAGTTCCTATTTATTGAATAAAACCTATGTCCACTTTCGCCAACTAGTGCCCCCGATCATACCACAATTCGACCAGGTTCGCAATCTCATCAACTATCATTCTGCCGTGAATGAATAAAATTCGCTAACTGTATTTCCCTGTTTTTTACTTATTGCCCTCTTTAAAAATGTCCTCACTCAGCATTACAGAAATCTATGGTTTACAAAATTGTCAAAAAAAATAACTGCTTCCATAAAAAAGGAGTAGTTATGATGTTTGCTAGTCATGGTAGTATCCTATCGTATCAGCAATAAGCTTAATTTGTCGCTTAACCCAGTCTTGCTGAAACATAGAACCCCCTTGTAAAGATATTATACAGTTTAGCACAACTTCTCTCTAATGTCTAACCACATAGCACATAGGTGCTCGACACTAGGCGATGGCACTGTGGCTCCACACAAAACCGTTTGCTGTAAATCTTATTTACTACTGATGTGATTTTTGCTAAAATTGAAAAGTACAACTTTGGATTTCAGGCATTATGTGGATTACAGAATTAACTTTGGAGGGCATTATGAATATTCTAACTGATAATGCAAAAGAAAATACGTGGTATAGAAAGCCCCTTAATAGCTGTGTTTCCAGTAATGGCAGCCCGTATAACATCACATTGAAAAAAGGTAAAGCCAATAAGCTTTTAATCAACTTAGTAGGCGGTGGTTTGTCATGGAATCAAGAAACCGCTGCAAGACCGCTAACAATATCCAATATGATTAGAGGCAAAGAATCATTTTATATACCAAGTCTATCTTCTTTGCAGTTAAAGCTCATGCACGTTGGCATTTTGAAAGCTAAGGATAGTCGAAATCCCTTCTATGATTGGAATATTTTTAATATCCCTTATACAACTGCTGACTTTCATATTGGGAACAATGAGTTTTTATATAAAGATACAAAGGGCGAAAGCAGAGTGATGTATCACAATGGGGCAAAGAATGTTGAAGTAGCTTTAGCAACACTTAAAGGGTATTTTGATGAAACACCTGATATATTGGTTATTGCTGGACAAAGTGCAGGAGCATTTGGATGTGTTGCGCATTGCCCTAAAATAATTAGCCTTTATCCAGACTGTAAAAATACAATTGTATATTCCGAGGGATCACATATGCACTCTCCCTTATGGTCAAATACAGTAAAAAATGTTTGGAAAGCAAGTCCCAATTTACAAACATACGTTAAGTCCAATGACTTGATTGTGGATTTATTTCACTATGCGCAAGACAATACGCCGCCTGATATTTTGTTTTTACATTCAAATTCGGTTTGGGATGTTTCGCTTGTCAAATATATGCACAAGATGAATCATGGAAAAATGGCAGTAAATTCTCAAGCACTAGAAGAATTCCATGAAACACTATTATGTGTGGTAAGAAAATTGAAGAGCGAAATAGCTAACTATTCATATTACCTCACTGATTTTGGAAAGAATAAGAACAAAGCTACCCCGCATATATTTTCTGGTACTCCAAAATTGTTTTACAGTGATATGCAAGATGATTTTTCAATTGCTAATTGGTTGCGTAAAGCAATTGAAAAAAAGCCTATAGATATAGGCAAGAAGTTTGTGTAAATGTAAAATTGGCGTAACAGATGAGGAACTCGTTTCTATGCCTTTTCCCTGGCTTGCCGGAGTTCTTCCATTTGTTTTAAGTAAGAGATTTGCGTCTCTGTCTTCCCGGCGTAAGGATCTTTTGGGATGCCCTGATCAGCTTTCTCTAAAAAAACATCCTTCTCAAGCTGCTCTGCTTGTCCACAAATGGGACAAACCAATAAATATACCGTACGATATGGAATAACCGGGATAAAAAAGAAGGTAAACCACGAAGTTACTTTATACATTCCGCGATTCACGTTGTTATGGCATCGTACGCAATAGGTCGTCTCTGCTTCGATGCCATTGTCTTTTGTCCGATTATGTCCAAACCCCCAAATTATAAACATTTTATCCATCCTTTTGTGACTTCTTGGTGTATAGTATAAATCATAAAACGCTTTGCGTCTAGGGTAGAAATATGGAAAGTATGGAAGAGGTTCAATCTGATTCAATTAACTCAGCCCATTAAGCGTCTTTTTAGCAAAAGCTCTAACCCGTTTATCAGTATCTTTTAATCCTAGTTCTATGTACTCCTTGTGGCTCTCCTCGTAATTGTTCATCATAAAAGCAAGTGCATTTAACTTCCATTTCCATAAACTATTCTGGCTGATATACCAGTATTTTGACAATGTGCTGGCGATTTCTTCATAGCTCATAGACATAATTCTTTCAGGGTTCATATGCTGAGCAATTTCGCTGAGTCCAGGGAAATCCTCACTTCCTTTATGCTTACCTTCATTGTGAGGGCATACATCTTGACAAATGTCACAGCCATATATCAAATGTCCTAATTTTGCCGCAGTCTTTATGCTCGTATTGCCCATGTTCTTTTCAGGTGACATAGTTGTTATAAAGCTGGCACATTTTATTAGTGACATTGTGTATGGTTTTTTAAGGCTATTTGTAGGACATGCCTCAATACATTTACTGCAGGCACCGGAACATGGCTTTAAATCTGTTTCTTCCTTTAGCTCAAGTTCCTTGTCAATAAGCCAGGCTTCGAGCATGCAATACGATCCAGAATTTTCTGAGTAAAAGAAATTATTGTGACGTATGACTCCTATTCCAGCTTTATATGCTGCCCAGCGCAATCCAGTAATACCAAATTTATGCTCATCTTCACATTTAAGTCCTTCGGCTTCTAAAAATCCTTTGAAATTTTGACGCATCTTCCATTCCCTGCTGTTTTTGTCAATTCTACCGTCAAACATATATGACTTTGCATACTTGCCATCAAAACCATCAGGTACAATGTAGTTAGCATAAGAAGCAGACAACACTATTATAGATTTGGCCCAAGGAATTTGTTTTGCTGGTATGGCAAAGCCCTTAAATTGGGAGAATTGGATATATCCAAGCATGACTCGAAGCATACGCTCCTTCAGCTTATCAGCATAATCAGATACATCTTCAATTTTTATAATACCGCATTTCTCGTAACCCATTTGCAGTGCGTGCTCTTTTAGCTTTTGTGCCAAATTTTCCATATCTTATAACTCCCATCTCATAAAAAAATCAAGCAAGTTTATTGCTATGACTATTGTAGATCATGTATAGTTAATAGGCAAGTTAGATGGAGACGGAACTTGGAGGTGTATTATGAAAGGTTTTTCTGCTATCAACGACTCTTATTCAAATTCTGATGATTTGATATCTATCCATGAACCAATAGTAAAAGTGGCGAAACACTTACGGCAATGCGGTGGTGATTCATTTGCCAGAGTTAAATATATGATTGAACCATACGAGAGCAATCATCATATAGTTGTCGAGAATATAGCAACAATTGAGCCTCGCTATAATAGATCAGATGAAATGAATACGAAGTTTCAAAAGTTCTGCGAGGCTGTGATATACGGCATTCAATCATCAGCAGATTATTTTTTTAAGGAACATCACAAGAGAATTGGAAGAATAAAGATAACATTATTGGAACTTTTTATGCACCCAACAGATAGTAATGAATTCGCTTATAAGATTGTAGGCATAAAAATAATTCACAATAATTTTAGATTGAAGGTGGATATCCTAAATATCAAACGAAAGCTGATACAGAGCCATATTCAATTCAATCCACCTATCTCCAGAAAAACAATTTACGACTTTGAGAAAATCAATGATATAACTTTCCCAGAAGAATTAGTTGCGTTTTATACAGAAATAGCTAATGGATGCGAAACGACTGATAGTTGTGACTTCTTAAGATTTGAAGAACTGAAATTTGACAATCTTGAACAAATTAAAAGAGAGTTTAAGTTCACTGAACGCTGGATTTGGGAAGCCGAAGGTTCTAATGAAATCAGTAAAAACCTCTATACAGGAGTTTGCAATGGAAATATCGTACTTGTGGATCTTGGTTGCGGACAAACATGGAACATAATTATAAGCGGGCAAGAAAGAGGGCAAATGTGGCTTTTTTCTGATTTAGGCATTGCTCCATGTTCACCGAAACGAAATTTTTTATCGTGGTTTGAGGATTGGATTCATGCTGATGGAGATGTATCATGCTATTTTAGTGAACCGAAATGATCAATTTTGTTGCTTCTCTTTACTCCGCCCCCGCTTTCAATGCTTCACTCATAGAGATTTTCGCAAGTTTTCTTCCACATAACCATTTGGTAAACATATAAACGGTAATAATTACGACAAAACTGACGAGGACATATAGCGGATTCACAATCATAGGCAACACCATGTTGATCATTTCTCCAAGATACCTCCACATTGCCGTCCCGAAGATCAGCATTATAGGTATTCCTAAAATAAATCCCGCAATGACAACCCAAGTAGAGCTGTTAAGAATCAATTTGCCAATTTCTTTACTGCGATAGCCAAATACTTTCAGCATAGATATTGTTCCTCTGCTTTCCTCTATCATAAGAGAAGTCACAAGGAAAATAATCACCATCCCTATTAATCCGGCAATCAGCGTTACTGCTAAAATCATCGACATCATAGGGCCGGCTAAATCATCCATCGCGTCGCTTGCTTCTTGCAGATTCTTCACACCCGCAAGTAAACTTGAGTCAATATCCAACTCGCGATCGCTTAAAAGGCCAGAAAAACTGCCGGGAGCCATGCCTGTCATTTCGTTGAAGCGATCAAGCGGCATGAAGATAAACTGCCCAGTGTAAGTTTCTGCTATTCCATTGATGATTAGGCTGTAACTTTCACCATCCATTCTGTCGATGAAGTTGATTGTATCTCCCACTCTGAGTCGTAATCGTGTCGCAAGAGGAGCAGTTATGTTTACTTGCTCCATGCTCAACTCGCTGCCGTTTGAGTCAACCAAATTGATAGCAACGGTATCTGGTGCTATTGCCATAACATAAAACTCAGCATTTTCTCTGCCTTCTGGGAAACTTCGGATGGCATTGAAGGCTTCCGCGCCTTCGGGAACGTCGCCTTGCTGAACAGCGTTGAAGGAATATTCAACAGCGAAGTTAAACATATCATCTGCGCCGCTGAATACCACATTCATTGAATGATTCAGAGTTAAGCCCAACAGCATTAAAAATGAAGCCGCAGATACTCCCAACAACAGAAACAACAATCGTGGTATGCTTCGCATTTGTTCCCGCAATTGAAACTTGGTATTAAACTTAAACCGTTCCAACTTAAATGTGCGCTCTAAAACATTAATTTTTGTTTTTCCGCTATCGCCTTTCATCAACTCCCCTGCCGTCTTTTTCAATTCCTTGCGAATAACTAAAAAACTAGCTAGACCAAGAAAAACAGCAGGCATTACTATTCCTATTACAACAACCAAAGGAGACAAGTAAATGGCAGTAAAAGGTACATTATAGTATGCAATCATCATGGAAACAGCAGGCCCTACCACAGGCATTGCCAACAGCACTCCAAACAGTCCGCCGATCACAGCCAACAGCAATGGCAACGCCAAATAATGACGAATCAATTCTTTGTGGCGGTAGCCCTGTGCATACAACGTACCGATGATTACACCGTCAGCTTTAACCATACGTAATATCATTACCCCGACGATAAGACAACAGATCAAAAACATAACTACAGAAAATGGTACAGTCATGGCTTCCGCTCCAGTGATACTCGCCCAAGGCATTTGTATGCGTCTGTTATTCATTGCGTCAATCCATCCGGTGACAACATGACCTTCCTCGCGCAAGAGCCTATTAAATTCCATTGTCTGTGCCGTGATGTTTTCCCTATCTGTAAAACGCACAGAGTAAACTTCTGTAGCTTCCGGAAATATCACAAAGTCGGCGTCAGATATAAGGCCAATACCAAAACCGCTTGGTGGTAATACATCATGAACAAATTTAAGAGCATAAACATAGTGTGGCAAAGCAACTGTGCCAGATATAGTGAACGTTTTACTGTCTATAACAATTTGCTCTCCTATGACAAGCTCATGTGTCGCTAAAAAGTTTGGATCCAACAGAATATCTCCCGAATTTTCCAAACCGTGCCCTGAAGTGACAGCCGGGATATTAACCATAGTGCTTGGACTGATTAACTGCAACGGTTGACCACCAGGCAACGTAACGTCATGAAACAGGTAGGAATCAATTATCGAACCGCTTCTCATTTCCAATGCAGCTATATCATCGATAGAAGTCCCTGTGGAAAAGGATAAATCCTCTTGTAAGTGCTCCTCGGCAAAACTCTCAACCATCCTTCCGAGGTTGCTTGCCACCCCCGACATGATAACAAAAAAGAAACTTCCCAAGAATATCAAAATCAAAATACCTATATATCGACCTTTGTTTTCATTGAAAATACGCAGTATACGTTTATTAAGAGCCATTACCATTCAATCCTTTCCGCCGGAACAAGCTCAGTATTTAACGTGACTTCTGCAACCTCGCCGCTCCTCAACCTGAACACGGCGTGCGCCATGCCAGCGATGGCACTATTGTGGGTAATCATAAGAATCGTTGTCCCGTATTTTGTATTCACACTTTGTAACAACGATAACACACCCCGTGAAGTTTCGTAGTCCAATGCGCCAGTAGGTTCATCGCACAGCAAGAGTTTCGGGTTTTTAACGATTGCTCTTGCTATTGAAACCCTCTGTTGCTCGCCGCCTGAGAGTTCGCGTGGAAAACGGTTCTTCTTATCCGACAATCCAACAGCATCAAGCACTTCACCTGTTTTCAGCGGGCTCTTACTGATATTGGATACAACTTCAATATTCTCCGAAACTGTGAGATTAGGCACCAGGTTATAAAACTGGAATATGAATCCAATACTATCACGCCGATATTCTACTAATTGACTGTCATTCAGTTTCGTAATATCTTCACCGTCAACAATAACTGTACCACTGTTTGCTCTGTCCACCCCACCGACAATATTCATCAGCGTGGATTTTCCCGAGCCAGAGGGCCCCAATATTACTCCGATTTGACTTTTATCCAGTTCCATTCCCACACCTTTGAGAACATGGGTAACAACCTCTGTACCATAACTTCTCGTTAGGTTTGATACTGATAAAAACACAACTAACACCCCATTCCTTTTTTTAGAAGATCTAGCATTAGCTCAAGCTCATTTTTCATGGATTGTTCTGCTTCTGCACTAGGCTCCTCTGAGATATCACCAATATACAACTTAAACCATCTCTGGCTAAAACGTTCGGTAACAGCAGAAAAGTAGCATAACAACAATTCATCATCGATGTCGCTTCGCACAGTTCCTTTTCTTTTTCCGTTTTGGATAAGCTTCGTTGTGTATATATTCCCAAGGTCATACATGCTTTTCATGGATTCGTCTTGTAGACCAGGCTCATTCATAACTACTTGCATGAAGGAAGCAAGCTCCCCTTCTTCGCGTACAAGCTCGGTTTTTGCTTTGCTGTCTTGAAAATACTCGTAAATGTCCATATCACCAATGTTCATTTGCTCATCCAGTTTTTTCATGAACACTTCAAGCCCCCACTTCGCACAGTGGATAAACAGTTCCTTTTTATTCTCAAAATATTGAAACAGGCTACCTTTCGAAATCCCTGCCATTTGAGCAATATCATTTGTTTTCGCGCGTGTAAATCCGTTTTTAACAAACTCATGGACAGCCGCGCGCAGGATTGTATCCTGTTTTTCGTCCCTAAGACGGTAAAATGTTTTAGTTGGCATAATCACATTTCCTCTCAACCTCGACTAACGAGTCACATAAATAACCCATAAGTCAATTATATGACTTACAGGTCATTTTGTCAAGAGGTTTTTTAAAAAATTTTTGGAGTAACAAACAATAAGCACAGAGCCAACTTCTACTCTGTGCTTATTGTTATTCCTAATTATCCTACACAACCGCATAAAACTGTCTGTTTCAAGACAATTATGGTTGCAAGTGATTGTTGAAATCCATACATGTGTCTATTATAATACGAAGTGTCGAAAAACATATAAGGGGACAATTCATATGAGTAGATTCCATAAAGCCGCGAAGAATGATGTAAATACGGTTGCTTTGATGATGGCTTCATCATTTGCTGAATATCCTTTTGTTGATTTCTTTCTAAAGGATGCTTTTAGAAACGAAAATGATAGAGCAAGATTTTTACAAAAAGTTAGCAAAATACTAATAAAAACGCTGATACGGAAAGGTATATGTTTTTTTGAGAAAAACAATGGCGATGTTAGAGCCTTTTGCATTTTAAGCACAATAAAAGATATGCAACCGACAGTTTGGGATATGGTAACGAGCGGTGCAATCCGCCTAGTGCCTAATATGTTCAATAGAGCAGTTCGTCAATTTATTATTTTCTATTTAAGAGAAGCTGCAAACGTTAATTTTCAAAATGACCCGAACACATGGTATGTTCATCTATTTGCAGTAAGCCCGAATCATCAGGGCAAACAACTTGGCTCTATGATGATGAACAATTGCGTCTTCCCTTATGTCAAGGAGCAGCACGGAAATCGCATATTGCTGTCTACAAATACCGAAATGGCCCTGAGGTTTTATACGAATAACGGTTTTGAGCCGATAGCACATGGTGAAATTTCTTACCAAGGGCAAAGATTCGAAAAATGGGATTTATCGAAAGACTTAATCGTCGAAGAGGAGATCAAGCCATGAGTGCAATAGTTTTCTATTTTAGTGGTACAGGAAATTCATATAAGGTGGCAAAGGCAATGTGTGACGGCTTAGAAAACGCCACTTTAGTTAATATAGCAAAGGAGCATAGTCCAAAGCATGATATTTCAAGTAATATAGTCGGTATAGTATTTCCTCTCTATTATTTTGGGCTTCCAGTAATCGTTGAAAAATTCTTGGAGCAGATAAAGATGCCGGAAAACGCATACGTATTCGTTATAGTAACAAGGGGAGAGCCTATGGCAGGCGGTGCTAAGAAACAACTTGACGTTGCTTTTGCTACAAAGAACAAGAAATACCATTTTTTTCGCTACATCACAATGGGGAACAACTTCCCTTTCTATGTCTTCAACGGCTCAGTAGAAAAGGTGAAACAGCAAAGAAATATCAATGCAGATGAAAAGACAGCTTCTTTCCTTGCAGATATAAAAACTCAAAGACAATCAAAAGTATTCTCGATTTTGGATTATCCCCCTTTTCCTGCCATTACGCTTCGACTTCCCACTTTTGGCTATAAGCATTTTTTACAAATATATGATGAAGATTCTTACTTTAAGGTCGATGAGGCATGCACGAAATGCAAAAAATGCGAAAGTGTTTGTCCGACTAATAATATTGTCTTTAGTTCAAAAGTTGAGTGGGCAAACAAAAAGTGCCAGTTGTGTCTTGCTTGTTATAATTGTTGCCCTGAAAATGCAATACAATATATTGACTTAATCAACAGAGTTGATACCACGAGGAAGCACCAATACTGGAATTTCTCATAATGTAGGGTGATTGGAGTGTTTGAACGCACTAAATAATTTATAAAAAGCTAATAGAAATCTTGAAAAACATCCTGTTTTGTCATATAATTTTTAGAAATTTAAACCTCTAAAAAATATATTGAAAGGCCAAAGATATGACCCGAAAAGAATTGGTATTAGCGGCGCTCACACACAAAGAAACACACCCCATACCGTTTCACATTGAACTAACCGAACAGGCGCTGGCAAACCTGGTTGCGTATACGAACGACCTGCACGCTGTAGATAAGATGCCCTCCTGTTTGCATTACATCCAGTACTGGGGATGGCCCACAGAACTGCCGGACAGGCCTGGGTATTTTAAGGACGAGTTTGGCGTGGTTTGGAACCGAAGCGGGGCAGACAAGGATATTGGCGTGATAGACGATCCGATCATTAAAGATTTGGAGCAGCGGCGTTATACTTTCCCTCAAACAGATATTGCACGCCTGCGCAAGGACATTGAGCAACTACTGGCCACCCGGGAAGATAAATTTACCATGATGGCTTTTGGCTTTTGTATGTTCGAGCGCGCATGGAGCCTGATGGGCATGGAAAACATGCTGACTAGTATGTTGACATGCCCGGAAGATCTGGAGCGACTGCTGGACGATATCTGCGACTATTTCCTGAAATTGGTGCATATTGCGCTGGAATATGAAATAGACGGCGTGTATTTTGGCGACGACTGGGGGCAGCAAAAAGGGTTGATTATGGGGCCTCGCCATTGGCGCCGGTTTATTAAACCGCGCATGGCCCGTCTATATGCACCAGTTAAAGCAAAAGGTAAATATGTGATGCAACATTCCTGCGGGGATTGCCTCGAGCTGTTCCCAGATCTTATTGAGATTGGCTGTGACTGCTATCAAACGTTCCAGCCAGAAATTTATGACCTTGCCCAAATGAAGGCGTCATACGGCGACAAAATCACCTTTTGGGGCGGCGTTTCCACCCAGCAGGCACTGCCGTTTATGAAGCCGGGACAGGTAAAGCAAGAAATCCGCCGCGTGATGGACATACTAAAATCAAACGGCGGCCTTATCATCGCACCGACCCATGCCGTCCCATTTGATGTACCGCCGGAAAACATTTTAGCTATGGCAGACGCATTCCAGAACCAGGATTAAGTGCCTGCTTAGCCGTATTCAACAGACATGTCCGGAAAAGAGATTCCCCCGACATGTCTGCTTTCACGTGGTTGCCAGAAACGACGTCACGCCGTTTTGCGCGTAAAACAAAGCCATTTCCCTCATTTTTATTTCATCACCGTCGCTGTGATCGCCCCTGCAATATAATAATCCAAAGGCACTTATGTACTAAGATGTTTTGAAGTCCAGCACAATATCTCGGGTAATACCAGGGTCGATCGTGTGTTTGCAAGCAACAGAATGTCCAGCGAAAAAACTGCCAAAATCCAGTGCTGTGCGATGGCCTTCTTCGCTAAAGAGACCGTATCCAAAATGGAGTCCGCAAATCACCCCCGCTGTAAATGCATCTCCTGCGCCGGCGGTGCTGACCACTTTAGCGGTTCGCACCATCTTTCGCGCCGTTTTATATTTGTCAACAGCGAGGTAGCCGTCTTTGCCTAAAGTAATAATAACGGCAAGGGTCTCATTAGTTTTTGGAATCTTTTGGCGCACAGCATTTACAAGCTGTTCTGTGTCCGTTCCCGAGAAACCGAAAATGGCTTCAGCCTCGTCATGGTTAATGACCAGCAGGTGACATAAACTCAGTCCTTTGCTTTCCAGAAAAGCAGC
>Ga0123355_10016899_pt1 | contig 11513 bp, 8 predicted proteins | sample TergutEmb28metaG_3_FD_89872 | JGI IMG/M metagenome (GOLD analysis project Ga0123355, IMG submission 89872) | Embiratermes neotenicus P1 segment gut microbial communities from Petit-Saut dam, French Guiana - Emb289 P1 | ecosystem: Host-associated > Arthropoda: Insects > Digestive system > Gut ...
TTACAAAGGATTCTTACAGTATTTCCTACAATGTGGGTGCTGGTTCAGGTGGTCCAGCTACTGAGTATGGTGTGTCTGGTGGAACGTATACTTTGAATGTTGATGATGTGCCGACTCATGCTCCAGAAGGTGGCGTGAATGTAGTGTTTGTTGGCTGGAGTGAAACTTCAGTTGCAGACATTCTTAAAGCAGGTGATACGGGCTTTGCAGTGATTACTGAGGTTACACTTGGTGCTGCGGATACTACGGTGTATGCTCTTTGGGGCTTTGATACTAATGGTAATGGTACTCCGGATGTGTTAGAGGCTTCTTACAGCATTATCTACAATGCTAATTGGCCTGGTGTTGGTGGTGTTGGTGGTGTGCCTGGTTCTGTTGTGTGTGTGTGTCTGGTTCGACTGTTACGGTGTCTGGTAATACTGGTGGTCTTGCGATAGATGATTGGACTTTTGTTGGTTGGAGTCTTTCTGTTGATGGCAGTAGTGGTGTGTTTGTTGCTGGTGATACGTTTGTGGTTGTTGAGGACGTGGTGCTTTATGCGCAGTGGAAACTAACCCCTGTGGCTGTATATTATTCGGTGACGTATGTTGGTAGTGAGTTTACAGGTGGTTCTGTTCCTGTGGACAATTCTAGCCCGTATGTTAGTGGTAGTGTTGTTTTAGTGCAGGGTTCTGGTAGTATGGTTAAAGAAGGCTACAGTTTCCTTGGTTGGGACACAAGTTCTGATGCGGATACGGTTGTTTATGCGGCGGGTTCCACGTTTAGCATCTTTAAAGATACAGTGTTGTATGCGGTGTGGCTGGAAGATGGGGGTGTTGAGGTGCCTGTTTCGTATGTGGTGTATTATTATTTGCAGGGTACTGAGACATCTTTGGTTGGCAGCAAATCTGGTACTGGCTTTGTAGGGGATTCTGTTACAGAGTCTGCTGTTGCGATTGCAGGTTATACTGTGGTTGAACCGTCAAGTCTTACAAAAACTCTTGATGAATCAGGTAACGTGTTTGTATTCTACTATACGGCAAACACTAACATTGAATATACGGTGCGTTACTACTTGCAGGGTACAACAACGTCAGTGGCTGCAAGTAAAGTTGTAACTGGTCAAACTATGGCTACTTCGGTAACTGAAAACGCTATTACTATAACAGGCTATACTGCTGTTGCTCCTACATCTGTAACTATAACCCTTACTGCTACAGGCAACACAATAACATTCTACTATACAGCAAACTCTGGCTCAGGCGGCAGTGGCGGCGGTAGCAGTGGTGGCAGTGGCGGTTCTCAAGTAAAACCCTCTACACCCCCTCCTGCAGTTACTCCCCCTCCAGAAACTACACCACCCCCTCCTCCAAGCACTACCCCTCCAGTTGAACCTACCGAACAGATGATGTGGTCTCTTACAAATCTAGTACTAAGCATAACAGGTCTTCTGCTAGCTATCGCAGCAACTGTTTACGTCTTAATGCAAAAGAAAAATACAGGACAAAAACCCCTTTTGAAACAACGCATACACCTTTGGCTATTTACAGCACTCGCTATGGGCATCTTAGGCGTTACACTGTTCTTACTAACCGAAGACACCAGCCTACCATGGAAACTAGTAAACACCTGGACCATTGCAACTACTATAATCTTTACAGCAGAAATAATCGCCCTATACTTCATCTTTAAACCCAACAAACACGCCAACAACAAAAATATCAATTAGAGTAACACCTAAAAACCAACCACCATCCTCTTTTTAGTCTATTTTTTTTAGTTTAACTTTTGTGTGTTTGTTTAGGGGCGGTATCCGTTTAGTGTGCAAAGTGCTAGAGTTGTAGCGGTGATGTCTGCTGTTGTCCCGGGGTTGTGGGTGTTTCCTTTTTTGCGTAGATCATGGTCAAATTCTGCTATGGCTGTTTTGCCTTTGACGGTTGCGGCGCCGCCTACTTTTATGATTTTTTGTGCTTGAGTTGAGATTTGTTTAGCTTTTTCTATACCTGCTTTTCTAGCTATGAAAGTGTCGGGATGTTGAGCTAAAATTTTTAAAAAAGTGTTTACGATGGCAGTATTTTGATCTACTGTTTTTGTTACTAATAATAATTGTTCTTTTAGGTAGGGGTATGCTTCATCGAAGGTTATGGGGTAATTGTTTATCCATTCACTGCATATGTCATCATAGTTTTTGGCTATGTTAAATACTTGGTGAAGAGGTATGTTTTCTGTTATTAGGCGTTGCTTAGAGTTTGGATCGTTAACGTTTAGGTCTGGGGGGGATTGGTTTAAACCGTTTGGCATGGCAAAATCTATAGCTTCATAGAGATGTACTGCATCCGCGGCAGTTGAAGCATAAATAAGAGTGTTAATGTTTTTACGTAAAACTTTTAAATCTAGCTCATTTTTTGCGTTTGTAGGGGTCATGCCTGCTGCAACGCTAATTGGCATAAACAACATTATAGTGCCTAAAATGGTATTGCCGCCGTGCTGCCATTGCATTACATCTTTTACACAGCACTTAATTAATTCTCCAAGACCTGCACTCTCTATGGAGCGTTTATTTTCGGCTATTTGGATGCCTCGGTTGGCGGCTTTTTGAAAGGTTGGACCGGCTGCTATAGCAGAGGCTAAAAAGTGTTCAATGCGTGTGTTTTCAAAGTTGGAGGTAAAGTTTACGTTACCAGGTTTATTGGCGCTAACTTCCAGTATAATTGCAAGTTGTAAGCATCGGCTGATGTGTATTGTTTTTTGATAGTTTTGCCTTGTCATCCTTAAGTCATGATGTAATTTTGAAGTGCGAATTGTTTAAACGTTATGTAAATATCTCTGTTTGAGGATGTTATGTTAGCTCGTGAAGGCGATTTCATACAACATAAAAGCAACGTTATTTTTGATGTAAAGGGTTTAATTCATCCTAAAGACCGAATTGTTGCTTTTCCACGCTACATCCCTAACCCTAAAGGTTCTAGACACGATAACAACGGAGTAAGTTATGGCAAAGTTTACAGTCTTGAAGAACGCTTCAAATTTTTACAGAAACATTTACCTAACTTACTAACATTTGATAAAGTTTTTAACGAAACCCTCTGCGAAGTACCCACAAACGAAATAATAAACCATTTTCAACCACAAAAAAAACTCTCCCAACTCCTCCACACCAACAACAATAACACTGATACGGATGACAATAAGGGTAGTACTTATAGTAGTAGTGGTGGTAGTGGTGGGGTTGGGGGTTTTTTGGAGGAGAAGGCTTTGCGTTTTGCTTTAGATTTGCATGATGTGGCGGGTGTTTCTTTTGATGCTTTGGGTGTTTCCGGCTCTATTCTTGCAGGTTTAACCACTGCAACCTCTGATATTGACCTACTAGTTTATGGCGTTGATAACTGTCACAAAGTTTATGCTACGCTACACCACATGTTTAAAAAAGGACATCCACGCGTTAAAGCTTACACTTCCCAAGAACTTGAAGCCTTGTATGATTTTCGCTCCCAAGATACTCATATGAGCTTTAAAGATTTTCAACGTGTAGAAACCCGCAAAGCCTTCCAAGGCATGTATCAAAACACCGATTTTTTTATACGCTTTGTAAAAGACTGGCCTGACCTCACCGAACAATACGGCGACATATATTACCACAACATAGGCTACACAAAAATAACCGCCACCATAAACAACAACTCTGAAACCCTCTTCACACCCTGCACCTATCAACTAAAAAACGTAACAAACACAGAAAACCCAAACCTACCTCCCCCCTACCCTATACGTGAAATTTCTTCTTTTCGCGGCCGATTCTGTGAACAAGCCCAACAAGGAGAAATTATCACTGCACAGGGCAAAGTAGAACTTGTAATAAACAAAAAAAATAATGAAAAATATTACCGCCTAATTTTAGGCAGCAAACCCCAAGACTACATGATCTTAAAACCCTCTAATGCAGAGTTTTCAAAACTTGATCATAATAACGAGAACAATATGTTAGGGTAATCTGATGAAAACAACCCTCAGCATCCGGCTCTGGAGTTTGAACCTCCTCCAAATTCCCCTCCACAATAATAATCTCATCTTTATGAACCTGCTGACGAAACTCTTCCATATAAGAAAACACCCGCGTAACCTCCCCTGCAACTCTTGGACCTTCTAAAACCTCCAAAGGCTCAATTTCATAAACTGAAGGAATAAACGGACCATTATCATCTGCCGTAACCCGCGCCTTAATTCTTGCCCACCCACGCTTAGTAATACAATGCCTAGCATTGTACTCATTAACTATTTCTTCCCAATTTTTAACAGGCTCAAACTCTGCTTTAATAACTCTACCACTATGTTTACGATCATCATAGAGACCATAAATTTGTTTTCGCCGCTGATGCCATATAAAGTCTTTAACGTCAAAATTAGTAAATAACCACCGCTTTCCCTCCATAACATTATCTGAGGCAAACTCGTTGCTTAAACCTGATGTTTGGTCTTCATAAAGTTCTTGGAGGGTTTGACGCATTTTGGCGTTTTGTTCTTTACCATAAATGGTGAAATCTATGTCAGAATATTTTGGATGATGGAAAGCATGCAGCATAGAGCCAAAGACTCCAAAATCACTTGTTGTAAGTCCTGAGTGGTCAGTGACAATTTTCAACGTACGCTCCATAGCATCAAGTAACTCATCTGTTGAACCCTGCTTTAATGATAACCGTATTTCATTTAGGCGTTCTTGGGGTTTATGTATTTTATAGAGGTCTTTTTCGTTGATGCCTACAAATTCTAAACCTAACATTTCATGATATATCTTGTAGTGAGGATAGTTTTTAACGGTAAATTTCATCCCCTCGTCATTGTAGAATTTGTAGAATCGCTCTGTTTTGCCGTCTCTTGGAGCTCGGGGATCGGTGGATTGAAAAATTTTACTTGAGGCGTATTCGGCATCACATAGGTATGCGTTTGGGGGATGGTTGTAGCCAAAGACGCGGAAAAGTAAGCCTTCTTGGGTGAGAACGCTGTCGCGATCACGCAGTTTTAACTGGTTATTGGCCAAATGTATTCTTCCTCCGAGGTGGCTGTTCCAACAACAACTTGATAGAAAACCTGCTTATTCTCCTCTGCGGTTGTGTTGGTTTCCACTTTTTCAAGTTTACCTGAAACTTTAATTTCATTCCCCTGCTTGGCAATGTTGCGATAACACCCAATATTTGATACCACTTGTACCGGAATTTTATCTATAGCTAACTCTGATTCTGGGTTTAAAGGTTTATAGTTTGTAATCTTGTACGTTGCAGGCCGATACATTGTTTCTCGGTCACTACTTATAGTAGCCTGAAACTGTACCTGTACAAGAGGGGTATATTTGTATTGACCAAATTTAGCCACCGCAGCAGATGAGGTTTTTTCGTTGAATTGCCTTGTGGCATTATACATGTAAATTTTACCTTGATATCGGCCTTGAAATTTACGAGCAGCATCTAACCTGTTACCTACAATATATGTTAATTTACCTGTTGTATTTACCAGCCTCTCTATAGCCGCTTCTACTAGACGAAAATTATCTGTACCATACACAACAAAGTCAATATCTGAATGAGAAGCATGCATATTAAGCGCTAAGGATCCATGTAAACCCATATCCGACATGGCTACCTTTGCTTCTTCACTAATTAACCTAATTAAATCTAAAGCCTTATTTTGCAACTCATCCCGCTGAGATAAATTTTGCAACCAAACCAAACAATCTCTTGGAACAAAAACTTTTTCTATACGATCTAAAGGTGCACTAATTATTTCCTTATCCCGATTCTTATCATAAACTATATAATTCGAAAAATTTTTACGAAAAGCTTCCATGAAACTTTGGTAGTTCTTTGCAGTATAGAGCTTCTCTGCACGAAACAACTCTGTTTGACCATAACGCCAAGTACGTTCAAGCATTTCTACATTAAAAAACAAATCCTTGTATTTTGCAGGAATATATTTGAGAAACGCAAACACATGCTCCTCAGGATGCTCATACCCAAACGTGTTCATTATAAACCCGTCTTTGGTAACAAAGGTGTCTCCATCCATAGGAACCCAATTTTCAACTACCATAATATACACAACCTACAACAGAACGTAAAAGATTAAAAAACATATTGCAAACAACCTTTATTTCCTTCCCTAATAAATCAAACCTTTGTCTAACGTATGCGCTAACTGCTTGTCAACTGCACTATTAAATAGACTGTTTTACGCATTTTTGTTTTACTTGCTTAATCTATGTATTTTATATAGTTATATATAGTTATAATATTGATATTGATACTATTAACAGAGTTTTTATATCTACTTTTTGGACAAATGTAACTTGAAAGCATTGCTTTCTTAAAACCTATCTATAGAAAAATAAAATGTATGATATAAAGGAGAAAAATAAAATGCAACAAAAAATGAAATTAAGTATTCTTTCTATGCTGATGGCCGTTATAATGGTGGCTTCTGTATTTACGGGAGCCCTATCGGCAACAGCGACAAACCAACCGGGGCTTTTTGTTATAACCAGCCCATACGCAAATGTAGACTGGGCCACCTATGGTCAGTACAAGGCTGATTTCCATTCTCACTCGACAAACTCTGATGGCGCTAACACAGTAGCACAAATGGTCGAAGACCATTATGCAAAAGGTTTTGACATATTTACCGTGACTGATCACAGTGTTCTTACTCCAAATTGGGATAAGATCAACGGCGGAGTTACCTCTGAAAGAAAAGCTGAAATCGAAGCTGGCGTAGGACGTGATGGCAGAGGTATGATTGATCTTGACAACTGCAATGAACAATCAGCCACAGATCACATTAACTCTTTCTTTGCCGCATATAACGACGTTGTTGGCGGAACACGCACAATGGCTAGCACAATTGCAGCAGTAGAAGCAGCTGGCGGCATCACACATATCAATCATCCAGGCAGATACACCGGCGGCGCAGCAGGCGGTACAAACGGCGCAATAGCATCCAACAACCCAACAAACATACAAAAATATGTAGACCTATTTCTAGCATATCCATCCTTAGTAGGCATGGAAATAGTAAACAAAGACGACAACGAATCCAGAAGCGACAAAATACTCTGGGACAACATCTTAACACAAACAATGCCCCAAGATCGATTCGTATGGGGATTTGCCAACGACGACACACATTCTCTTGGCGCTACAGGCTACACCTGGAACGTAATGCTTATGCCCGAACTCACACAATCTCAAACAAGAATCTCTATGGAAACCGGCACTTTCTACACTGTAAGCCGTATTGACCGCCGTGAAGGCATAAACGCAATGAACCTTGCACTCACCACTCCAAGCATCACTAACATCGTGGTTGAAGGCAACACAATCGCCATAACCGGTGTTAACTATGATGTAATTGAATGGATCTCCGGTGTTGACGCTACAACAGGTATGGTCAACGTCATCGCCACTGGTGCATCAATTGACGTTAGCAATTACGCTGATATTATCGAAAACACCAACTATGTTCGTGCACAACTTAAAAGCCAAAACGGCATCGCTTACACACAACCATTTGGTGTTAAAAATCCAGTGCCTGCTACTGTAACTTTAAACGGTGTTACAGATGTTATTGTTGGTAATGATGCTGCATATACTGTTTCTGTTAGTGATGTAAGCAAACTTGCTACAGTTACTCTACAGTTTGAAGTTGATGGTGCATACTTTAGCGGCAAATCTTTCACGGGTCTTAACGGATTTGATGTTCTTGGTGATGTTGTGTGGACTCAAACTGGCAATGGCGTCTGGATAGGCCGTGCTATTCTTGTTAACCTCAATGGCGGCGTGAGCACTACTACTACTGCTGGTTCTTTAGATATCTTTGAGATGGTGTTCTCTTCAAACAGTGACTTACTTGGAATTACTGATGTTAGATTGGTTAGTGCTGTCTTAAGCGGCTATGATACTGCTGATGTAGCGGTCTATATTGACTCTTTAATAGCCAACTGTCTTGTGCAAACATCAATTAGCCAATACTTCTCTATATATGATGTTAACCGTGACGGTGTTGTTGACCAGCTTGATCTTACTGCAGCTCAATTGTTCTTTATGACAAAAGAAGGCGATGCTAACTGGAGCGCTGCAAAAGTTGCTGACGTTAACGGGGATGGCTGTGTCGATATTGAAGACTTAATTCTCATCCTCAAAAACATCACATGGTAAACCTCCAACCTTTTTTTATTTATCATTAACCAATTTTTTTACATGTTTTAATTAATGTGATTGTTTTTAACTGACCCTTCTCTCCGGTTTTATTATTAATGCTGTTCTAAGGTTTTCTAATAATATAAAATGTAGCTTGAAATTATTTTGTGTTTAACGGTTGTTGTTTTCATGAAAGCATTTGTTGGTTTTCGTGGTTCTTCCAGCATCGGCCGCAGTCGATGGTGTAGTATCTCATGATTTGATTAAATAAACTGTGTTCTTATTTTGTGTTTTAAATTTTTTGACCCTGTTTAAAAGAGATCTATATTTTCATCTGATTTAGGATGCAATCTGAAAACGGTTTAAAGATGATGTAGTTTAAATTACATGGAAAAACAAATAACACGTATTTTATATATCACTATATAGTTCTAATGTTGCTATTGATTCTATTAACTTAATCTTTATAGTCTACTTTTGCTAAGAACGTCCTAATGTTGTAACTCTCAATAGTTCAACACTAAAACATCAAAAGTTGTAAAACTATTCTTACAAAAGGAGATAAAAATATGAAAAACCACAAAACAAATAGAAACAAAATAAGATCCATTCTTTTTTTGATGACGGCTGTTTTTTTGTTAATGAATGCTGTTTCTGTCTCGCTTGGCGCTGTCAACAATAATGTTGACCGACAAGTGCAAATACCTTTAGTTATTGACTTGTCTTACCCTATTGCAGGTGCACAATTTGCTTTTGAATATTCTACAGGTCTTGAATTTGTTTCTTATGAAAAATCAAACACTGTTTCCTCTGCTTTAACCACACCGGTGGTGGTGAAAAATGGGCGCACTCATTTGGGCTTTTATACTGCAGATAATAAGTATGTGCCTAAAGATGGTAAACTAGATATGGGTTATCTGGTTTTTAATTGTTTAAATAATGATCCTCAAAAAATCACCTTAACCGAAATCAAATTGGTGCAAATTACTGATAATGGTGCAACACATGGTGCGTTTCTATCCCCTGTTGAAATCAAAATATCTTCTGAAAATGTCCTCGAGATTTCGTCGGTAGATGGGGCTTCATCAGTTGGTGCTAAAAGTTCGTCGGTAAATGATGGTGATGGTGGTACTCCTTCTTCTTCTTTTGGTGCTAAAAGTTCGTCAGTAGATGGTGATGGTAGTGGTGATGGTGCTTCATCAAGCGGTATTAAGGATTTGTTGATGGATAATTCTGAGGACTCTTGGTTGTCGGTTAGTTTTTGGGTGACTCTTGCGCTTTTGTTTGTTGTGGCTTGTGTTGCTGGCGTTTTTATTATTCTAAAAAAACGATCACATCAAACACTATAACCCTCTATCTCTTTTTCACGGATTATTTTACACAACAACACCAAGTTTTTTGTGAACAGATTTAGCCGAACTGTTGAGAAAAATTTTGTTATTTTAAACTCTTAGATCTTTCAAAAAAGGCCTTAAATTAAAAAACTGCTTATGGTGTGCTGATTAAATTTAACAATGCACTTTTTGGTTATGGTTTAACTGTTAGGTATAGAATTATATTTATTGGTTGTTGCCAAAGTTTGTGTGAAGTGTCGTAGTAGTATGTTAAGTGTTTGGAAGCTTCGTTTGTCAATGATTGGTACATTAGCGATAATTTTTGGTTTATCTACCCTTGTCTTCACCATAGTTTTAATGTTATTTGGCGGCAGCTTGGGTTTTATTGCTATTGGCGTGTTTGTAGTGATTTTCTATTTTGCACAATGGCTGCTTTCTCCTTATCTTGTAGGCGCTATCTATAAAGTTAAAGAGTTAAAACCCAATGATAACCCCCAAGTTTACCAGATGGTTAAAGAATTAAGCGCTAAAAGCAAAATGTCTATGCCTAAGGTTATGTTAGCTCAAATTGCATTACCAAACGCGTTTGCCTACGGTTCACCTCTAACAGGAAACCGCGTAGCTGTAACTCAAGGACTACTAAATTCCCTAGACAAAGGTGAGATTGAAGCTGTCATAGGACACGAACTTGGACACCTAAAACATCGAGACGTACAAGTCATGATGACTGTATCCTTTTTACCCACCTTATTCTTCTACATAGGCTACTCTTTAATGCTCTCCGGCATATTTGGCGGCAGAAACCGCAACAACGGTGGCAGCAACGCACTAATCGGCATAGCCTTTATCGCCTTTTCTTGGCTCTTAAACCTATTTACCCTCTCCCTTAGCCGACTACGCGAATACTACGCGGACCGACACAGCGTAGCCATAGTTGAAAATGGAGCCACAAAACTATCCACCGGCCTTGTAACAATTGTAAACGAAAGCAAAAACCACAATCGATTCCGACGCAACAACACAAACCGACAAAATCAACAAAAAAACAACTCTTCCTTTAAAACCCTCTTCATAAGCGACCCTGACAGCACCACCACAACAAACACTGAAGAACCTTCCTACACCAACACCCCCAACAACAAACAAGCATTACTAAACGAATTTTTATCCAAGAAAATAACCGGTGCAGAAAAATTTGCTGAACTCTTCTCAACCCACCCAAACATTACAAAACGCCTCCGCGCACTACAAACCCAAACCTAACAACCACCTTTCTTTTCTTGTTAATATTTTTCATATACCTGCGCAAACATACACGATATTGATGAGTCATTCCCCCTTAGGGACTGTTTGGAAATAACTTTTACAGCTAATATTTATGATGACAGTGTAGTCAAACATTATCCTTGCTTCAGCCATTTCCATTGCCTAAAGTGTAAAGTTTATTCTCAGGCACTCCATTAGTATGTCTACTACGCCTCATTTTTGTTACTGTTCTCTTTTAAAAGTGATGTATAAAACCTAAAATTGTTTGAAGCTGGGTCTGATTTTGATTGTACTGATGATGATTTTAAAGTATGTTAAGTGTTGGTATCTGTTTGAAAAGTATTCTGGGTTGGCTGGGTATGTGGTGAAAAAGGGTTAAGCCTTATTGTTGTTGTTTTGTTATTTTTGTTATAATTGTTATTTTAGTTTTCCGTTAGTATCCTTTAAAATATGTTTTATTTTTCAGAAAATGTTAAGTTCAGCTTTAACTATTTTTTCATTAACATATGTTGTGATGTGTGTGTTTGTATGGATAAGTCTGTGGTTTTTGCTCAAATTGATTGTTTAAGGCAGGAGATGGTGGAGGCTTTAATGTCTCTTATTAGTGTGCCTGCGGTTGCTCCTGAGAATGGGGGTGAGGGGGAGTTGCGGAAGGCTGAGTGTTTGGTTCGGATTTTGGAGGGGGTGGGGTTTGATAAGATTGAGCGTTATGATGCGCCGGATGTGCGGGTGTTTGGGGGTTTGCGTCCAA
>Ga0123355_10016900_pt1 | contig 11512 bp, 11 predicted proteins | sample TergutEmb28metaG_3_FD_89872 | JGI IMG/M metagenome (GOLD analysis project Ga0123355, IMG submission 89872) | Embiratermes neotenicus P1 segment gut microbial communities from Petit-Saut dam, French Guiana - Emb289 P1 | ecosystem: Host-associated > Arthropoda: Insects > Digestive system > Gut ...
TTTTTAATTTTAGCACACCCTGTATATAAAATGTGAATAATACAGGAACCAAATATGTTAGATTTATGAAACAAACTGCATTTTGAAGAGGAAAAAACGGACAGTATATACCATGTTTAAAATGTTCAGTATCTATATTTGTTGAATAAATATATAAAATGCAACGTTTAGAGGTTAGCGGTGTGGTACGACCACTATAATCGTCGTTAGGCGTCAAAGGGTTAAAATATATATGTATACAATATAAAGAAAATGTTCAAATTCTTCTACTTACCAGCCAGTTAAAAAGTGGTTTTAAGTACAAAACATAATTTTATGATCATGCCTTACACTGACATTTATGGTGAGTCAAAATTTGGTATAATTTCCATTGGGCACAACACATGTGAATGTTACACTGAGGAACCCTTATATCATGGGAATATAATGCTTACATAACCTGGTTCGAAGCAAAGAGACTTAGCAAAAAATTAGGAAAAAATTTTAAAGTTTGGAGTATTAAATAGGATTCCATAGCATGCGCCAGTTTTAAACTTAACATTACAGAACTAATCATCTGTTGAGGTACAGGGTGCGGCAGAAAAACCTGATGGTTTTTAAGTCCCGTTATATTGGCAATCGTGTGGGGTGGGGTAATACAACCAAGGTCAGTGGCTAGCTGGTTTCATGCCATTTCAGTAGCCATGGAGCAGTGGACGGTGCAACATTGTGCTTTCGTTGTTGAAACTTATTTCAAGAACGGCGACTCAGCAGTTACAACACAACGATTATTTCACAGACACTTTAACATTCCTCGTCATGGCCGTGTTCCCTGTCATAAGAGCTCCATCAGCGTCCTCTCCACAGCGAAAGATTGACTGCCTGGTGTGGGATCGCATCGTTTGGAGTTCTTGGTCCTTACTTCTTTGAAGACAACGAAGGTGCAGCTGTTACTGTGACATCTGAGCGCTATGTGGCTATGCTAGGCACCTTCTGTGAAAAAGAGTTATGTCGTCGTGGGATCGATCCCCCATCAGTCTGGTTTCAGCAAGATGGAGCAACAGCCCACACAGAAAGGGCATCAATGAGTGTTCTGCGGGAAATGTTTCCACAACATGTCATTTCCCGTGGCGGCGATGTTCCATGGCCGGCACGTTCGCCTGATCTCTCCGCCTGTGATTACTTTTTATGGGGTATCTCAAAAGCAGAGATTTCATCTGTAAGCCTAGAACCATAAAGGAACTAAAGCAAAGCATAAAGGAAGAAATCGCGGCGATCCCGGAGCAGATGACTCGTCAGGTGATGGAAAATCTTGGAATAAGACTGAAGCAGTGTTTGAGAAATGGTGGGAGACATCTGAGAGATGTAATTTTCAAAACTTAAAATGGCATGTACTGAGTTTTCCAGTGATAACAACTTTTACATAAAAAGATGAAACCTCATTGTGTTATTTCATTTCGAAAACCGGCAGGTTTTTCTGCCGCACCCTGTACAATAGGAGTGCAATGCACTGATGTGTGTCACCACAATCTGTTATCTCTTTATCAACAGTTAACACCAAAGTTAATTAATTTCCAATGCTGTCCTGGTTTTTGAGCATCACTGTCAATGACACATACAGTTCTGACAGCTCTAAGAACTTCCCACCCAATATACATTTCTTTATCAATCATCCTCCCTTGCATTTGGCTCATTATAACAGTACAAAAAGAAGCTATGAATATTTAAGCTCATCCTAAAGACCTTCATTCTATGGATTGAAACACTCCACTTTATCTTCTGGTGCTCAACAACAGTTATCTGCAAGATTTTAACTCTTCTTATTTCAATGTTTATTATATGACTGGCAGGGAAAAATTTGTCCACCTCATGAAGTACATTACAGCTGATATGAATCTTCCTTCATTAGTCCCCATTAAATTACACCCTTAATCAAAAGATCAACTAGAAATGATCCTTCACCCTCAATACCAAGCTGCTCCTTTAATTTTACCATAAATCTCAGACCACAACACTCAGCATGCAACCTGATCACATTACTGATGAAAATAAAGCAGAAGTTACCTTATCACCGGTTGGCATCACAAGAATGTAGAAGTACAAATAGCTGGTGGTGAGGGAGTAGTTTCCACACTCATAGCGAAACTTTGCCAACTTGTACATACTCTCCATCATTTTGGCCTCACACTGGACAAAAGTTTTGTTCTCATCATAAAGTACATACAATAACAGTACATTCAAGAGTATGAAGGAATTCAAGGCTTATTTAATTTAACTGCTTTGGTTACATACTTCTACATTAGAAACTACAAGTTTATGACAAGCTGGACATCTGTCAGACCTCCAGTACCAACAAAAAATGTTTGCCTGAAAGGACAGAGTAAGACCTCAGTCAGAATTGTTCTGTCCTCCCAAATATAAAGGAATGGTAACAACAAAACAATGATGTTTACAGATAAGATTCAATTGATTTTCAATTATTTCATGAAAACAGCATGCATTCTTTCATAGTAAGCTACCCCTTCAATGTTTAAAATTCCATACTTACAAATTTTAAATCTTAAACCATACCCAAAATATTTTCTTTAGTAAAATCCGTAACGTTTTTCTAACTTGTAGTTTCCTAAAACTTCTGTAACTGTCACTGTGAATGACCTACATACAGTTTGGTGCAAAGACAACAGATGGAATCAATGTGTCATACGGTAGAGCACTCTGAGTGCCGGTTTACAGGCTGACATGCTGCAGGACATCAGCAGCTACAGATTAATGTAAAGACCTTACCCCCAGTTCATCTTGCAGTAAATTCATTACAGTTCTTGAATCCCTCATGGTCTCCATTTTCTTCATTAATTCATCATCTGTCATCAGTGACAGAATTGGTTCACAACTGTCATTTAATTCTTGCAGCTGGTGCACAACATTCAGACGCCGTGTTTTCATATCCTGAAATTATACTCAAAACATCAACATATAAGAACTACCTGTATGAGAATTTCTTTGATAGCCCTGCAAATCAACATCTCAATCATTAGCAACTGAGGGTAGTAATACAGTCCTCCACTGCTGTACATTACTGTGTCCCTGGACGCATGCAAATAGGCCGATACATATGAAAGTCAAATAATATACTCATATGCCATATGGAAGGCAATGTCACCAAAGCGCAAACAATATTATCAAGTCCCATACTTACAGTGCACAGGATTATATAAATTATTCCAAATTTAGCTTCAACATTAAAAATAGAGAGTAGACAATTTTCTAGAGTAAAATCTCCACTTCCTCTGACAATACACCTTGCCTTTTAGATACAATCATTATTTCTAGCTTTTCATACATGTTCACCAATTTTGTTCCTTTCCTTTACAAGTGAAAAATCAGTTGACCTGCTTAAATACAATGAGTGACCGATTGAGGCTTAAGATTTACACCTTTGGTATGCCTACTGCCTTCCAAGTTTATCCCAATTGTAAGTTTACAAGACCAACATCTCTCATCACTTGTACCAGCATTTTTATTTTTATAAGATAATAAGAGCAAAACACAATAAAATACTTGTACAACTGCACATAAAGTGCTGTATAGACTACAATCACAACACTGATGAAAATAAATTGTTAGTTGGCAGGCATATTCATCAGATGATGCATGATTCACTGAATTCCGTTTACAAAAGGCAGTTGGGGTGGTAACATATAATGCACAAAAGTTGAGAACTGCCTGTACATCACTTTGTTATAATCCAACGCCAGCAAACCAAAGATGTGGCACTACATTGCCCCCTCAATAAAGAATACAGAGTACATAAAACAGATGAAGTTAAGATATATAGGCATGGCACTGAAAATTTTTTTTGTCATTCTCTTCTGACAAGTATCCGCAATCATAAATTTCCAATACAGTATGGTGTTTAACATTTATGCTTGCAGCTTATGTTACAGTCAGTTAATGGCAATCACAGAACAGTTTAGACTGACACTCTGTTTTTATTAATTATCACTACTTAATACAAGAGTCAGCTTATTTCTAAGATGTGTTACAGGAAAATGTGCCTTCAACAGTACTTTTGCAGTACTGGTTCATGTAATACTTTCACAATGTTCTGTAACATCTTACCCACCACAATTTATATTTAAACTCAAATCCACACCAAAAAGTTTGAAAGCCAACTTTTCAGAGAGCAACAAGCCTAATAGGAACCATTCAACTCCCAGTCCAGTAATTCCTTTAGATATTATCAAAGACCATATAGATGTCCACACAAGCTTGCAAGCACAGTAACTAACCTCTGGAACTTCCTCGTTTGGATACAGCTGCTTCCGAATGTCAATTGCATAATCCACCATATTTGTTTTGCTCAGGATATCCAACTTGACTTGGAGTAATTCATTTTCATCATATATCTGTAAAAAATAAACCGCATATTTCAGAGAATATCTTTCATAAAATATGATGTAAAATGGGTTTTTTCATAATGGGCAAGTTAATTTTTTATGCAACAATTAATCAAATGGTGGAGATTACGATGAGCCGGACATGTAATTCTGACTGAAAAAAAAGCAGTGTGCTCTGCGAAACAGCCAGTTGCGGAAGACAAGAAACACAACTGTATAATATAAACTGCATTTTAAGAAAATGTGTGTTTGAGAAGATGATAGGGACTTAACCATCAAATGATCATTGCTCTAATCCACATTCAGGTTCAATTACCAATTCCGCAACATCCTACCCTGCATATGTGAGAATTACAGGAATATTACCACCTTCCAACGAAAACTGTGGGCATGGTCGCTAAAAAAAAAAAAGATGTGCAGTTAGCAGTGTCATGCACGGACACTCTGAACCAGGCCTGATCCACACATAAATAACATAGCGGCAACTGTTTCGTGATATTTTCTACAAAACTGGGATCTCTGAATACCGTCTGGGTTTGGTTCATCACAGTCTTAGGGAATGCACTGTAAGTGAAAACAATGCAGTATCTTGTCGGTTGACCAGCTCGATAACAACGTGTCTTACTCGCATTCGGTACGAATAATTTGCTTGTGTCTGGGATCTACGTTCTAAAGCACACACATAGTCCATTTCAGGTTACTAAGAAAACGAAATCACAGCCCACGAGGTTGCAAAATGGCAAGGCTAGAGTACAACAATACCAATAAGGCCCATCAGTTCCTCTGCGCTACAAATTAAATTTGTAAATATGTTCTCAAACTCACTCACCTGCTTAGCAGACAGAAATTCGAGGAGTGGAAATATCAAATGCCTGTCCAAATACTGGCCCATACGGGAAGTCAGATCAAACTTGGCCATTGTAAAAATTCGAACACAAAGTGCCTGAAATAATAACCCACGCAAATTACGAAACTAACATGCTATTTAATAAAGTACCGGCAGGATACCACAAACATTCACACTAAACATACTACCTGTATATGTCACACAAGACACACTCACACACACTTCACACACGGATGCTTCCTCGCAGGGCTGGCACTTGTTAGCTCACTCTGATCCATGTTAACCCATACCTATCTGTGCCCATAACACAACGTACTTCCCAGTTCATTGCCCAGCCATTCAATTAAAAACGAATACTAGTGCTCAGTGCTTTATTAAGTGAAGAAACTAATTTACCAAATTAATGTTTCTTTCTTTTGTCACACATTTTATTGAGGTTTTAATTTATAAAAAATTGCGAATTAACCCATAGTGGCATGAAAATTTTAAGTTGGCACTTTCACGTCCTACGTACACGGATGATCTACATAGCACGGATTATTTATGGTGGCACGAGCCAGAGATAAAAGAGCTGAGACGAGTCTAATTTTCGTCTGTCGGCTGTTTTGTGTAGTGGTGCCGCAGATGTGTTGTTGTGTGGGTTACTGTCGAAAATTTGGTTCGTAATATAGGCTGGTAGTTACAAATACCAGACAGAATGCCACCTAAACCGAAGCCGGTTCAGCCCAGCAAAAAGACGATTGAAAAGAAGAAGGAAAAAATCATAGAAGTAAGTACCTCGGTTTTAAAGGCTGTTGGCTGCTTACGTTCTACTGAACCTCTGTACTTCGTAATCTGACAAGGTAACTGTTCCACGTGGGAACGAAGGTGTTTGGAGGGAAAATGACAGGTAAGCGATCATTGTCGTTGTGCTGCTTATTTACAATACCATAAAATTGGTTTGACTGCCAACGACACATCGTTATGTAAGGGTTCACTTAAGAGAAATGTCTCCCATATTTCCGATATTAGTTTAATACATACGGTCCAGGTTGTCATCTGTGGTCTGGTTATTTTCAAAGGACACGTCCGCTAAGATACATTACCATACACGACGTAAAATCAGAATTTCAGCGTAATTTCAATCAGAACACAGCATAGTCAAAAAAATTATTTTTACGTACCACACGTCGTTGAGTATGAGGATTACCTTGCTCTGTGATTAAAATGTAATATAAACTTTGCGACATTTCGGACGAACCTGCTGGCAGTGTTTTTAAGTGTGTAGCATATACTGCCAATAAATACAGCGTATCGCCCTCTACTGTGTGGAATCCACATTGCGATAGGAAAGATAATAGGGACATTGAATCTAATCGTTGCACCGTGCATTTCGTAAAATCACCTTTGTTGGTTAATAGTTGAAGTGATAATAGCTACTTCTTGAAGTCCCGCATGTTTTTAATGTTGCATTTTTATTTTTTAATAAGTTGTTTAAGTTATTTCTGTATTCACCATAACATGCTATTGTAGTGTCAAGGTATGCAGTATTATGGCCTCCATGCCTGTGTTTTTTATCCAGATATATTTATGCCTGCAGGACAAAACATTTGGCTTAAAAAACAAGAAAGGGGCAAAGCAGCAGCGATTTATTCAACAAGTACAACATCAGGTTAAAAGTGGTGGAAATACCAAAAAACCTGAAGATTTGAAGAAACTGGAAAAGGAGAAGAAACTGAAAGATCAGAAAGAAATGAATTTGCTGTTCAAACCTGTAGCAACACAGAAAGTTGAAAAAGGTAAAGTGTTAATCAGACCCACAAACATTTTTTTTTTCCTGCTATTTATTAGTTTCACTGTGCAATGTGGCCTGCTGGAGCAAATCTCCTTATCATAATTACAGAAACAAAATGATTATTTTCTTTTATAATCAACAACATGGATACTGGCAAGCTAGTTGGTGTCATGTTACCATTTCTAGACTTGTATTTGGGAGGTACCTGGTTCAAAATTAAAGTTAACTTGCTGTCTTGACTGAAGTTTTTCATATCCAGACTTTTAAATGTTCTTGCATCTTATATACAGTGACCGTGGACTAAAAGAAGTGTGTATTGTAGCATTATCTTGTTAAAAATATTTATATAGCCTTTGTTCACTTGTTAATTTGTTGAACAAGGGATATGTTGCTGACATACCAATATGAGTTCACAGTTTTATGAAGAAATAATGGGCCAGTGATTCAACATGCATGTAAAGTACACATCACCTCTGCTACCCTATTTAATGGACCTTGAAAGACGTGAGAATTTTCTCTGCCATATAGGGGAAAACAGAGAGTGGTTGGCACTGTGACAGTTATTAGCATTTTTTCATTCTTTTGTACTGTAAGGCCTGATTTATGTTAGAATGTGACGTGAGCGATACGGAGCGAGGTGACACCGAGCCCGTCACGTCTTTTGTATTTATGCTATAACAGACCAGCTGCAGGTGGGCAAACCGTGTACTACACAGTCATGCAGTAGCGTTCGTTGTGGAAACGTTATATGCTAAATTGTTACGTTAATTAATGAAGTGATGACAAATTTAACATTACTTGAATTAGCAGCAATCGCTGTAGCTCTAGACGAAGAAGGTGCAGAAGGAAAAAGGAGAAGATGGGCTGTGCACCCAGCATGGTCTAAGAGAGAAATCGAAGGAGAATTTGTCACTCTTTACAAGGAACTTATTGATGACGAAGTGAAATTTACGGGTATTTTCGGATGAACAGAGAATGTTTTTTTACACTACTCGAGAAAGTGAGCCCATTACTTATAAAACAACGAACGAGATTTCAGAAGCCTGTATCACCTAAGGAAAGAATGGCAGTATGCGTAAGGTAAGTTGAAAAATAATGTATTATACTAATGAAGAAAAAATTTAATAACAAAGTAATTTTAAGAAAACGTTCATGTTAATATTAAAGAAGTTACAAGGCAAACTGAATCATAACACACAACATTATCAAAACCCAAGTCATCTAATTGGAATGTGTATGAGAGTTCTCGTAGTATGAAGCGAGTGTAGAAGGTTGCTGGGGTGTTAAACCAGTAATATTCATGTCAGCAATTTCCATAGCTGGGGACGAATTGTCCATCAGCTGCAGAGTGCGTAAAGTTAGTGGCGGGTCGTCCCAAGAGTCACGACTAAAATGTGTTGTAGCGGGTGAGCAGGAAAGTGCTTGACCTTCTACTTCTTGCACAACTGAAAATATTTTTCCTTTTGCCAGGTGTTGATAATAAGGTGGAAGGCTTTTCAGAGTAGGGGCTAAACCTTCCAGGAATGCATCAATGGGATGTTTATAATTGTTTTGTTTTTTATTGTTTTCAATTATGTATTTCATCAAAGCACTTGAAGCAGTCTCAGGCAGTACGATCTTCTTCTTCTTTCGTGGGTTTTCAGGTTGGTGGATATCAGCATTCCTGTTACTTGCACTGATTTCTTCACGCGTCTTATCGTCAGCAGATGCCACAACCTGAGAATTCACCATGTCCGAGTCATTCTCGGAAGGTTGCTGTATACTAGAAATGATGGATCGTTCATTAATATGAGGCATCAAAAATTGCAGAAAGTCCTCATATTTATATTTCTTTACATTCGAGTCAGCCGCTTCTCCACTTTTGGTCTTTTTGTCTGTTTAAAGATTTCTTGAACTGATCTCGAATATTTACCCAACATCTTTTGCATGAGACATCTGTAACAATAAGCATAACAATAAATAAACAAAATAGAATAAACTAATTTAACATTAATTTATAAACTTTGATTGGGCTAAACATATTTCTTCTTTCAGGTATTTGGCAACAGGAGATTCTTTTAAAACTGTATCCTACAGTTATGGACCGGGCCATGCAACTGTATGTCAGATCGTACGTGAGATGTGCCAAGTGATTGTTAATACGCTCATGAAAGAAGTGATGCCGGAACCATCTGAAGAACAATGGAAGGCTATCACCGAAGACTTTTGGAATATCTGGAATTTCCCGAACTGTACTGGGGCCGTGGATGGAAAGCAAGTTAACATCGATGCACCTGCCAACAGTGGCTCAGTTTATTTTAATTACAAGAAAACTTTCTCCGTTATCTTACTTGCGTTGGTGGATGCTAATTACAACTTCATTATGACTGATGTTGGTTCTTTTGGAAGAAGCAGTGATGGTGGCATATTTTCACATTTGGCACTCGGTAAACGTATTAAAAACGGTAGTTAAAACATACCGCTGGACAGTTGTCTACCTGGGACCAGTATAGAAGCGCCCTTTGTTATAGTGGGAGATGAAGCTTTTCCATTAAAAACATACTTAATGAGACCATATCCTGGACATCAGTCGATTGGGAATGATTTTATGACATATTTCAGTAACCGGCTATTGCGTGCTCGAGGAGTGTCTGAAAATGCTTTTGGTATTTTGGCCCAAAAATTTAGAATTTTTTTAAAGATTATTAAGTCGTCATCTGAAAATGTTGACTACATTATTTCGGCAGCATGTGTATTGCACAATTTCATAAGACAATGAAATGATAAATCTGTAAACCAAACAAATACAATTACCAATGGGCCTTCGGGTACAGCACAGATTTTAAATTCTTTACCGCTTCAAGGAGGAAGAGCAACAGATAACACCTTCGCAGTTAGAGAAATTTTTAAAGATTACTTTTCTTCACCAGTTGGTAGGATCATACCTTCAGATAATAACATGTAAACTTACTTGAAAAGTCTTACCATGCAAAGGGTACAAGAATGTGTACGAAGTTGATAGAGGCCTTGGCAAAGCATTCATAACAGCTGTGTTCACCTTCTGTACGTGCGCACACATGCTGATATGTCCATACCAGAGACTATTGCCTGAAATCACACAGAGAGACCCTGGTGACCGGCAGGCAGTGCACAGTCCTACTGGATGGACGACAGCAGAAGTCTCTTAATTAATGTACTGCAAATGTTTTCACTCCATAGCTTGGAAAATAGTCAAGTTCTTTTTATCCTTCTCGTCGATGGACACCGCACCCATGTAACATATCAACTGAGTGAACGCTGCTCTGAATTGGGCATAATTTTTATCAAAATAAAATGGGTTTATTCCGTCAAAACACAACAGTAGCATACAGTCATAAGCACTCTAGTATGGCTACATATTTCGGTTTTTTCTAAGCCATCTTCAGGCCAATATTTTCCAGTAGGAGGTACAATTGGGGCACACTATACATTATGGGATCCTGTACTGTTTACAGGGTGTGCATACAAATGATTATAAAAGTGTTTTAAGTTAAAACACTGTTGAACAGGATGTAGTGTATGTAAGACATTATGTAGGTGTTTACTATAAGTTATGATGATACTTTAATTGTAAAAATTATGTCATTTATGTGGTATGTTAATATACAAGTAACAAGTAGTTTTAAAAGCCATAGTCATATGGACATTCAAGTAAGAAATAATGTTATACTTGATATGTATATATATGCATGTAGTTAGAATCAAATGTTTATGCTTGTAAGTATGTGTTACAAGATACAGCACAACCCACATGCACATATACGCCACAAGTCATAACTCTGTGTAAAAATCAACCATCATTATGGGGAATAACTACAACATCCCACCAGACTCTCATCCATTGAATATTGACACGGATTATATACATCAATCATCTGATATCCAACTCATGCTAAAGTTTGTTTCACCAATTTTCAAAACATATGTGTACTAAATATCAGGAACTCTACCTGTTACTAATAATTTCCACAATCTCACATACTCATGTACATGTATATGGACATGGCATCTTCATATTAAGTGATTTACATCTGAATTGAATACTTACATGACCGAGTGTGTGTACCAGATATCTGTATGCTTGTGATGTAATCCTGTAGTTTCATAATTTAGCCTTCTGTGTACACATACATACTCCTTGAACCACTGGATGTTGCAACTTTGAAACCACTGAAATTGGGTTGTAAAACAGCAGTCCTAGAGTGGCATAGGCAAAATTCAGACAAGATATTAATCAAGGAATGGTACTTTCATTTTCTGGATCGAGCTCTGGGATGTTCAGCTATACAGGGTTTTTGAGCTTGTGACTTGTACCAATGGAATCAGAAACACAATGACTTCTCAAAATGTACTGGGGGAGAAGAAGAAGAAGAAGGGGGGGGGGGGGGGCACAAAAAAGCCCCAACCGGAAATTGGGACGGCCCAAAAAAAAAAAAATTTTTGAAAAAAAATGGGAAAGTACTTATAAAAAAAAAATTGGAAAAAGGAAAAAAAAAA
>Ga0123355_10016902_pt1 | contig 11511 bp, 6 predicted proteins | sample TergutEmb28metaG_3_FD_89872 | JGI IMG/M metagenome (GOLD analysis project Ga0123355, IMG submission 89872) | Embiratermes neotenicus P1 segment gut microbial communities from Petit-Saut dam, French Guiana - Emb289 P1 | ecosystem: Host-associated > Arthropoda: Insects > Digestive system > Gut ...
CAAAGTTTCAGACTTCTCTGGCCATTATCTCCGTAACCGTTCCACTTGGGACTTAGGTGTTTTGGGTTATATCGGTATAGTTTAGCATAAGGAACACCCTCCCGAAGTCTGGCACATTCCTCCAGGGACACCCTGTATGTGTGTGTTTTTCTAATGACGTGTGGTCTGGAAACCTCAGCAATAAGGCACCCTACTACTACTATTACTACTACTACTACTACTACTACTACTACTACTAGTAGTAGTAGCAGCAGCAGTAGTAGTGGTAGTAGTAGTAATAGTAGTAGTAGTAGTTTGCCTTTTGCGTTTACCATTAATAAGAATATGATTTATGTACTTTGATATAAGCCTTGAAAATTTTGAAAGAAACCTGATGTACAGCAGGGAATTTTCTCGAAAAGGTGTGTAGCTATAAATATTTGTCTTGTGTGTGCACAAAACTTTATAATTTACGTTGAGAACTGAAATCCCATCTGCTGGCTGTATAACAGACTAGTTTCTTCACAATTCTGAGTGAATGTGGAGTTTCTAATGAAGGAACGTTTGTCCGTCCCCCTCACATACATCAAACCGTTACCATCAAATTGTAGTCATTATCGTCATTAGCTTCGACATTAATATTGTTCTACCCCGTATGTATCAGCACTGATACTGTTGATATGACCACATCTTGAAGCGTTCAGTGTCAATTTGCAACTGTACGTTAGTAATTTTGAATTTCAGAAAACTTATTAGACTTTTTAAATAATGTACAATTCCTTTGTGAGGCCAAACTATCAAATGTAAAATTACTTCTTGTGATTTCGTGGGAGATTCTTGAAATAAAGACGGCCAAAATGCGAATTAGTAATATATGTAATTACGGTACTCTGCAGGAAAAAAGATTCTTGATTTTGGACTTCCGCCGTGTTCTGATTTTTGTATGCTTTCTTCTGGGTAATACCAGGGCGTCTGAACTTTATATGTGGACGTTTCGAAACGCTCTCTTCCATCTACATAGGCAGGTTGTTACGTGCCTATGGAGGTGGAACAGAGTGTTCCGAAACGTCGACTTATAAAAATCAGAGCCCGGGGAAGTACCTAAAAGAAATTATACAACAGGAAAGAATAAGTTTCAGGTTTCAATATATATGCGAGTGCTGCACTTGTTAATGTATTCTGAAGAAGCAGATTTTCATGTCTGTACATTGCTGTCACCCTATATGTTGTCATTTATTTTCACTCTCATGTTCTTTATTTTCGAAACATCCTGGGGTTGTTTTCATGTTTCAGTAAGTGCATCGGCATTCTTGCCTGCGGACAGGATGATGAAACACTTCATTTTCGCCTCTGAAGATCGCTCAGATTTACAAACGAAACCTCAACACCTGTGTGTTAAAGTTGAAATCTTTATCAAACCGCGTTTTATATGGAGCAAACCACAAGATGTAAGGTCACATAGTGTGCCCATAAGCTGGATAGCACATTAAATTGTTGAAAATCTGTAGTACAACAATATGATGGAGGATGAGATCAGAGTACCGAACACAGCACACCAAAGATCTGGAATCCAGAGAATAGAAAATGGATTTAGGTGAAAGTTCTCTGAGATGTATTATGTCTAAAATGTTGTTCTGTTTGTGCTATTCATGTCAAAAATATTAACTTCTGTCAGTGCGATATTTCTCCTAATGATATTAAGACAAACTAAATCGTGTTTTTTTTTTCAAGGACGTTGTGACGTATAGAACGAATGTAACAAATTGTCCAGAAATAAACTGATTTGTTGTGGACGGTGTTAGGTGAAAGAAGGTTTATAATCCTTCTGCAAGCAATAAACGTCGTTTTAAAATAACAAAATGGTGAATAGTTTAAAAAGCTGATTACAAGATTTAATGTTGAGACTTGCGTGACGTTTTATTTGTCTTTCGTTTCTTCGTTGCGTATTCTGACAAACAATATATGCAATTAAATTCCTACCTACTTTAGAAATACTGGGAGAAAACCATATTTCATTTGCACTTTGTGAACCACAAATCCCATATGACGTGTATTCTTTTTCCGCTGTTTTTCGTTGATGTAATCGCATGTTTAATACGAATTATGAAGAAAAGAGATGCAAAATATTGCTGTGATATTGTCAGCCTGTGTGCGATATTCTTTATAGTATCAGTGGGTATACTAACCTTACCTGTTGCTGTAATGATGGCTGCGGTCTGTAGTGTTAAGATGCTTTTATAGCTGCGAGAATAGGAGGGGAGGAAATCTGTGTCTCAGTGTACTGTGGAAGGTTTGGTAAATATCAACTGCGCAAATTACGAGGGACAAGGTCACGTTTTACGTCATGTTTTTTATCTGTTAATTAATGCTTTTGTTTTTTAAACAATAAGTCAATTCTTACATACCTAATTTAATGCATACAAACCTTTTTATATTGTTCTGCGCCATTTGCGGACCATTTATGATGTGTATATGTTTGTATTAATCTTTCGTACCAGTTCGAGCTGGTTCATTTGCGTGCATTATGATCTGCTCTTTAAACTTGTTATGAGGTATCTTGCCTCTTAATTGTTATCGAACACAATAAGCAAAAACCGATTTTTGTATTTGTTACGTGTCACCGTCCGTCCGTCTGTAGGCACGTCTATCTGCCAGTGTGGAACATCGCGGCTCACACTCGTTGAAATTTCGTGATATTTATACGGGATATTTTTACGAAAGTGTATTGAAAGATTCCACATTTTGGCAAATGGAACGAATTTGCTGTACGGTATATAGTGAGACCTGAGCATATTTGACATGTTTGAGAACTAAGTACAAATATTTTTGTATTGGGCTGTGGGGATAGATTGTTTATCTTTAGTTAATACAAGGAGACTGTCACCTACGTTAGAAACAAAGAAGAGCTTGAGCAAATGAAAATTGATTTAAAAAATACAGAGTTGCATTACCTTATCCTACGTGTTGCATTAAACATTGGAAGTCATCTTACAATATCTACATTTTCGGCGATATTCTTAAAATCACTCACGATCGTGACATCCAAGTGACAGCAGAATTTGATGTGTGTTTGTCCGTGCATCGTAGTATAAGCGTAGAGAAGAAAACCAACTAGATGCTACGAATGCATTCAGTAGCATCTAGTTGGTTTTCGTCTCTACGCTGACAGTAGCAGATTTGATGCCTAACAAGGCTTTATTAAACTTCCTTATCGTCTGTTCGGCCAAATGAAATTATTCAACGTGTACAGGGGCGCTTTACCCGAAGATAAATCAGCAGGAACCTGAAGCTGAATACTTAGCTGCTTTCAGCGCCTCTTTCGCCAAAGCGTCGAACTGTACCTCGACTGCGTGTGTATGCTCTCATATCGTGCGCACAGACAAATTTACGTCACTTTTGATCGTAGTCCCCATGTTTCAATGGTTTGGTTTGCTGAAGAACCGCATCACCTTTTTTCAACACTTGAGACGAACATTAGTCTACAAATGTAGTAAAAACTTTTTCTTTTTAAATCTAGTCCATTCTACTCCCCAAAGGAGAGGAACACCAATTTTCGCCCACCAGTTACTAGTTATTCTACATTGCATCCTACAAGACCGTTTGTTTAATCATCAAATTGCGGTAGGTTCCTGCGTGTTGTTATAATTGCCTGATATCGCGAGACGTAAATATACTTGTGAGGAACAGGCGAAGAGGTATGTGGAGGTGAGATACAGCTGCACTTTATCTTAAAGTCGGCAGTAGATGGGTGATTTGTCAGCTTCACACCCCAGTGGATTTGCCATCTTGAAATAACTCTTCGGTTCCCAGTTCTTTGGAGGCTCTTTTTGCCCTTGAAACGGTATGGAAAGTTTATAGAAGAGATGAAAATGTTTGCGTTTCCTGGAATCGAGCTAGGATTCCGCGGGTGTTTAGCTCTTTACTTACTAATGATACATATTTAATGAGAACTTACGTTGAATAAATGTGGAAGAAATATAGACAGAAATTTAATTACAATGTGTCTTTTGCCCATAAAATTGTAGACGGGACATTCGGATTATTAAATAACATGTTTCTGTGTCTGTGGGTCGAATATGCTGCAAAGAAGAAACTGTGAATTGGATCGTTAAAGCGTCTCATGTCCCCCACAAATTGAGTAGAATTATGGAAGTGCTCTGGGGTGCGTAAGTTAAACACAGTTTAAAATGTTACAGTGTGTGGCCTAAATTAAATGATATCTTGTAGAGATATAAATTTCGTTGTCTATTATTGTGAGTTGTATTAATTGACCTGTTCTCTATCTCCTTTCCTTTTTGTCTTAATTAGTATATGTGGAAATTATAGACCGCTTCGTACCGTGTGAATTTTTTTCTTAACCCGCGACCATTTATTCTGTGAATAGTCGGTTTTATCGTTGTCATAGAGTCGTGCCATGTCAATATCCCAAATTGATCACACAGAGGCGTGGAGTTAATGGATACAGACCTCTGTGCAACACAACGGTGAGCAGACTGTCTTGTTTACTTTTCTGGTACTTGATTTTGTTAGTTTTCTTTGAATTTCTTTGACGTTGCCTTTCCGTTCTCTTCGTTCTGATGTCTCACTGCTCTTCCACGTGTAAAACACTGTCGAGGTTAATTTTCTAGAATGTAACATTTTCGCTGTGGTTTGCAGTTTTCTTTACATGCGCTTGGCCATGGAGTGTGTTATTCTTGTGGCGGCTGTAACGTTTTGTGTACGTAGTCATGTTTCACTGCTGTAATAACTGGCCTCGCCGAGGCAGGAATTACCGTGGTGCAGTCGCCTTTCATATCATATGTAATATTTACATACATAAAGACCTTGCTCGATTGTTTGGTACAAATATTTTTGGTTTCAAAATAAATACCGTCGGCTTAGTGCGAATCTAACAACATCGACAGTTTTGTTACTTGGAATCCCTTAGTCGTTTCACGAATTCATGTATGTTTCAAAGTGTGCTCAGCACTGACTGTTGCTGATATGACAGTTGGCATGGTGCTATATCTTCCAGTCTCCCTATGAACTTCATTACTAAAGTACAGTGAAAAGTTAGTAGAAAATTTTATTTTATTTTCAAAATGTAACCTGGAATGCATGCGAAACATGGATATTAAAAGAATCAATACCCAATAGAATAATGGTTCTAGAAAGGAAAACTTTCGACGAAAATATTTGGCTCAACCTAGGAAAATGGATCATGGAGAATAAAAACTAATCAGGAATTGAATAAACTAATAAAAAATAAGAACATAATAAACTTCGCCAGAGTTCAAAAGTTAGGATGGAATGGTCATATTGAAAGAATGCAAGAAACAAGAATGGACAAAGAAATACAAGCCTGGAAACCCATTTCAATGAGACCAATATGGATACCAAAGACACGCTTTGAGGAGAATGTTAAAAAAATATATACAGAGGTTAAAAGGGAGAAAATGAAATACTCTTGTCCAGGATAGAAGAAGATGGAAGGAAGGTGTTGGTAAGGCCAAAATTCTGCTCTAAGAGTTGTATAGCTGTACTAAGAATAACCTGGAATGGAAACGGACTGAATTCAGCCAGCTGATCACAGTGGCCTAATTGTCTGGCGATTTAACTGGGAATTTGAGACATGCGAAATACAGAAAATAAATAATTAGACCAGACACGTGCATTCTACGTGATAATTTATGGTTCTTTTGAACATGCTGTGGGTATCTCAGTGCATATTTTTGATGGGCAAGCTGAATTATGGGTGTAAATTTGGTAACGCTATTAAGGAAGGAAGCTTGTTTCTCCTATCTATGGCTATTATCCCGTAATTTACTGCAGGTATCGAGAAAAATCCCAATGAAAGTGACTGAATGGTCGCTATGCTGTCCGAGATTTGTACCGGTTGACTGTCGAATACAAGCCACTCGCGTCAACTCTTGAGCCAAATGGTTTATAAATGTTAGAGACATACACGGTATGTATACCAACATGTACCTGCATATGTGAATGATCGAAGAGTATGGCGTAGTGGCGGCGCATCAGATTTTACTCAGAGTTTCTCTCTTTGTTTCTCGATCACGACATCCCGTATCGTTGCTGATATTTCTCGTGAACGCCCAGATTTCCTTCTGTCGATTGGACAGTACTCCAATCAGGTCACGACCGTTTTCTCACAAAACCTTTCTGTTTATCATACACTAAACCTCGTGCCACTCGACGCCATACGCTTTAAAATAATGATATCGTCGTTAATAAGCATATAGAATTTTGTAGGCTAAGTTATTAACTCATATTATGTAAATTTGTTTGTACATTTTCGATTTTTGTGGCCTTCAATGTAGTACAAAGACATTTAATCTCTTCTTTCTTTTCCTGTTTCAGTCCATTCGTGATTGCTAGTTATTTTTCAGTTAACAACAAATCAGACGTCACACTGAACGCCACACAAATTGTAACTGGATATTTTGCAGTTTTGGAAACTGTCTCAAGCAGTCTGTGCACTGCGGAAATAGTTTTGATAGACGTCAATACATTACGTGAGATGTTAGCTGGATGTCACATGTCGTAAGTGAGTTGTCTTTTTATTCTCAGTAATTAAGTTAAATGCTACATTTATTGTATTGAAAATTAATTGACGCTTGATTGTTTTGAATCGGAAAAGAATGACAGAAATATCTTGGGTGTATTTTTCAGAACAGGAATACCAAAACGCACCTCGCCTGTTTTTTTTTAAAGACGCGTGCTGTTAATTAACGTAACATTTTTACCAATTTTTGAGGTTCGACAGCCTCACATACCAGATGAGAATCAGTAGTCGTCACTTATGTAAATACGCGGTTTGTTAAAAAAGTATCGGTACTGACCACAGTACATGAAGTAGATAAGTCTTACGGGGTTTTAACCCTAATTGTCTTGAACATAGTTCCCTTCCGCAGCTACACAATTCGGCCAACGTTTCTGCCACCGTTGGAAACATTTAGCGAACTCCGCTTTCGGGATGTCTGAGAGTGTCTTCGTCGAATTTCGTTTGATGATCTCCGTTGCCTCAAATCGGTGTCCTTTCACAACTTCCTTAAGCCTTACGAATAGGAAAAAGTCGCACGGCGCGAGATCTGGTGAGTATGGCGGCTGCTGCAACTGAGCGGTGCTGTGTTTGGCCAAAAACTGCTGAACAAGATGTGAAGTGTGTGCGGGCGCATTGTCGTGATGCAGGATCCAGTCGCTTTCTCGCCATTTTTCAGGTCGTTTTCAGTGAACTGATTCACGCAAAAGTCGCAAGAGCTCCACGTAGAATTTCTTGTTAATTTGTTTGCCGGTCGGGAGCGTATTCGTGTTTTACGATACCCTCAGAATTAAAAATGCCGTAACATGATCTTTGTTTTGTTTCGCACATGTTGCCCCTTCCTTAAATCGACGGAATCAGTCAAACACTTGTGTACGACCCATTGCATCTTTACCGTATGCTTGCTGAAATAGTTGATAATTTTTCGTTACGGGTTTTGCGATTTTAATACCAAACTTAATGCACATGCATTGTTCGGTACTTTCACACATCGTAAAAATCGCTATGATATAAACGCACATGTTATTTCCGCGACCTACTACGGCCAACAGAGCAAACGCAGCCACTTGCAACTTGTGTCATGAGTTGCTAAGACAAGTACGAACAAGTCAAGACCGGTTGCAAACACATCCCACCCAGTGAACAACCACTACAACTCCAATCCCGATACTATTTGAACAAACCTCGTACATTACATAAGTTACATATTTAATTGCGTTTTTTCTGTAGGAAAGAAGAAGTTTTCACGTTTCACTATGTCAGCGAGTGCTGCACTTTGGGATTGAAGTCTGAAGAAGCAGATTTTTCGGCCGCTATACATTGCTGTCGTCCTAAATTCTGTCATTTTTTCGCTACATCCCAGGTGTGTTGTCATGTATCAGTGTCGCTATCGGCGTTCTTGCCTACGGACAGGATGATTAAACACTTCATTTTCGCCTCTGAGGATCGCACGGATTTACACTCGAAACCTTATCACCGGTGTGTTAAAGGTAACAGCTTCGTGAAATTGGATTTTATATGGAACTAACCAAAAAATGTCGGGTTATTTAGTGTTCCCATAAGCCATATGTATAGAGTGTTATATCAGAGACAGATTGTGTTACAGAAAGTTGTTGGAGGATATGTTCAAAGTATCAAGACATCCGAAAATGGAAAATGGAATTTGGTGAAATTACCGTGGGACTTGTTATGTCTGAAATGTTCTTCTGTTTGGAATATTCATGTGAAAGAAGTGAACTTCTCTCAATGTGAAATTGCTACTGCTGTATATAGACAAATTAGATTTTGGATTTCCATGTTCTTGTGATCCAGTCCATGTGAAAAACATATTTTTTTGTTGGGGCGAGGGGGTGGGCGGCGGTGGGAAAGACAGGTAGAAGGAAGAATTACAACCCTTTCAATGACTTGGCGAATTTGGTGAAGCAGACATTTATACTTTATGTATTTCGATTGGAATAAAGTAGACCTGCATTTAACTCATTGTTACTAGTGACTTTCAGGCTGTCTGTATAATTGATTTCAAAATTTGTACCGCGTTTTATAATAAATTATTGATGGATAGTTCAAAAAGTCGATTACAAGATTTTTCGGACAGTGTCTTAAAAATGTAGTGACTTTCGTGATGCATTTATTTGTTCATCGCGTAATGGATTACTCAGATAAACAGAACGCGCAATTTAATTTGTAGGTACTGTAAAATCTATACTCCCATATATTTTCCGTATATTTGTTTAAATGTCATACCCACGGTATATGTACTTTATAATATTTGTATAGTTTCTTGACAAAAGATTGAAATAAGGATGTGGAGGATTGACATGACGATACTGAGGAAACTGAATAGAAGATAAGTTAATTCCAATTCCAGTTTGTCCACCACAAATCCCATGTGGCATTTATACTGTAACTCGATTTTGTTTTCGTATGCTTCATACGAATTATAAAGAAGAGATGAAAAATATTGCTGTGACACTGTCAGCCTGTGTGCGACTACCTCTATAGAGTCAGTAGAGGGCTAACCTTACCAGTTTCTGTGTCGATGGCTGCGGCCTCTAATGTTAAGAAGCTTTATATAGCGGTGAGAAGGGGGGAGGAGGAAAGCTGGCTGTCAGTTTACTGTGTAGATATTGGTAAATAAAAGTGTTCAAATAACGAGCAATACAGTCACATTTAACTTGAGGTGCTTAATCTATTATTAAAGTGCTTTTATTTAAAGTGAGTGAATTCGAACTTTGGGTGAGGAGTAAAAATCATTTAGCATGACGAGGAACGAAATGATTTGTACCCCTCACTCAATATTGTGCTGGTGATAAAACCGAGAACAGTGAGATGGGCTGGGCATGTGGCGCGTATGGGCGACGAGAGGGGGGGGGGTTAGTGTGTTATTGGGGAAACCGAAGGGAAAGAGTCACTGAGGAGACCTAGGCGTAGATATGTGGATAATATTAGGACGGATCTCCAGGAGGTGGGATGTAGATATATGGACTGGATTGAGCTGGTTCAGAATAGGGACATGTGGCGGACGCTTTTGAGTGCAGTAATGAACCTTTGGGTTCTGCCAAATGCGGGGAATTTCTTGACTAGCTGCAATCTCGTTAGCTTCTCAAGAAGGACTCTGCACCATGTAGTAAGTAAGTAAGTGTGTCCAGAACTTTTATTGCATTAATTGTCACCAGTTGTCAGCCCTTTGTGATGTGTCTGTCACCGTATTAATGTTTTGCTGTACCAGCATGAGCTGGGTTAGTTTCCGCTGATTATGATCTGCTGCTGAAACTTTTTGTGTATTTTATGCCACTTAATTACGGCCATAAGACAATTTGCGAAAAGCGATGGCTTTTTAAGAAAAGGATATTGAAACATACCACAATGTGGAAAATCAAGCGAATATGCCGAAGGGTTTATTGTGAGACCTGAGCATATTTGACATATTTGCGACATAATACAAATATTGTTGACTAGGATGTGGGGATCAATTGCTAATCCTTTCGTAAGATAAGGAGAATATCACTCACGCAAAAAATAAAGGAAATTCTTGAACAAATATTTTTTTTTTGCGAGATTTATAGGTGCGTTACCTTAAATTTCGTGTTGCGAAATACGTGAAAACTATCTTCATTTACCGCTCCTTTTTAAAATGACTCAAAGCGTAACATCCGATGGACAGTAGCAGATTTCAGGTTTGAAAAGGCTTTCTCAAAATTTCCTTATCGACTCTTCGAACAAACCAGATTATTCAACGTGTGCAGGGACTCTGTAGCCGACGATAAATCTTCAGGGTCGTGAAACTCAATACTCACCTCCTTTTACCACCGCGTTTGCAAAAGTAACGAACTGTATTTGGAGTGACTCTGTAGCTCTGATATCGTGAACAAACGGAAATTTATTTTACTTTTCTTCGTAGTCTCTATGTTTCAATGATTTGGCTTGGTAAGACACCACATTACGAGGTTTCAATACTGTAGATGAACATTCGTCTAAAAATATAGGAACATCTGCTTAAACACTTTTTAAATTCATCTCCATAAAATTCCCCAAGAAAGAACCGCCCATTTTCTCCCACCAGTTACTCGTTATTGTACAGTGCATCCTAAAAGGCCGGTTGTTTCATCCGGCACGTGCAGTAGGGCCTTGCATGTTGTGATAATTAGTTAATATCGTGAAATATAAATATACTTGTGAGGAACAAGCGAAGAGGAATGTGGAGTAGAGATATAGTTGCACATATTCTTAACGTCGACACTAGATGTGTGATTTTCCAGCTTCACGCTACAACCGATTTACCATCCTGAAATGCGTCCTCGGTTCCAAATTCGTTGTAGCTTTTTTTCCCTTGAAACGGTATGGGAAATATGTAGATGAAATTAATTTTTTTCATTGCCAGGAATCGAACTACGATCACTCGGATATTTAGCTCTTATCTTACTGACGATAAATATTTAATGAGACCATAAGTTAAAGTAAATCTAACGAACAAAAAATGTGTATTTTATTACATTCTCTCTCTTTCCTAAAACAATGTCGACTGGACTTTCGGGATATTAAAGGACATGTTTATGATATAATTGGGACCAATTTGCTCCGAATAGAAACTGTGAATCGATCGTTAAAGTGTCTGTTTTCCTCCACAACTTGCTTAGAATCCGGGAAGGACTGTTTCCTGAATTGGGCAAAATCTACCCAGCAAGTCACTCAGCCTGTCTTAGTTTAAGCGAAGTAGATGGTGGACGGAAGAGAGTAGAGGACGCAGTTGTGAGATATCGCCTGGGTATGTATATTGTAATGAATGGAAGAGCAACTGCATCTAGTGGGGTGGCGTGAGTTAAATACAGTTCATAATTAAATACTATGAGGAATTATATTATATATTGTCTTAGGAAATTCTATGTAGTGGGTCCCTGTCACCACGGCATGGCGCGTCCTCAGGTTGCGGATAGAGGAACGGCCTCCGATAAGGAGGGCAGCTGCGAATAAATTGAATAAGCAGTCGCGGACAGCCG
>Ga0123355_10016903_pt1 | contig 11511 bp, 11 predicted proteins | sample TergutEmb28metaG_3_FD_89872 | JGI IMG/M metagenome (GOLD analysis project Ga0123355, IMG submission 89872) | Embiratermes neotenicus P1 segment gut microbial communities from Petit-Saut dam, French Guiana - Emb289 P1 | ecosystem: Host-associated > Arthropoda: Insects > Digestive system > Gut ...
AATGCGAAAGGAATGTTTCAGAAATTGCGTTATAATCCCTTTCCCAGCCAAAATGATAGCAAGTCCTATTTAAAGCCTCCTCTAAGCATTTTACTAACTGGTACTCAATTGTGTCTTTCTTTTTAATTGCCCCCAAAAGGCTGTTCAAACATTTTGTAGCCGTATATGTAGCAATAAACGATATAATCGGCTGGCTTCCTAGATAACTAATAAGTGGAGTAGGGTCAAACATGGTTTTCTCCTTTGCACATTTTTATAAGTTTTCATTCAGCACATTAAGCACGCCTTGCCAATAAGCGCATAGATATACTATCATCCACCATAGATAAACACAACTATGTATGCTAAGCTTAAAAGCGGCGAAGCCGCTTTTAACGAAAGATGTAGCTAGCGGGCTACCATGTCAAGCGGAACTGCGAACGCGTAAGCGCAGTTCCCCTCCGGGGTACCACTATAAAACGACTTTACCGCAATAAAACCACACCCCATTTTTAGCAGTTTTTTAGTCAATAAAGAAAGGAAAGTACCCACCATGCGACTACTAAAACTATTAGTAAAAGACCACCAAAACACCGAATCCCCCACCGTACGAGAAAAATACGGCAAACTATCAGGCATAAGCGGCATAATAATAAACATGCTACTATCCGCACTAAAATTCGCGATGGGCGCAATAACAAACAGCGTAGCCATAACAGCAGACGCAATAAACAACTTAACCGACTGCCTAACATCACTACTAACAATACTAGGCTTCCGCTGGTCTGCAAAGCCAGCCGACCGAGAGCACCCCTTCGGCCACGCCCGTATCGAATATCTAATAAGCCTGGCCGTAGCCGGTGTAATATTAGTAACCGGCTATGAGGTTATGCGAAGTTCCATATCCAAGATTATTAACCCCGAGCCGCTATACTTCACCCCGTGGGTCGTGGCCGTGCTAATCTTTAGCATGGTGGCAAAGCTATGGATGTACGTATTTAATAAAAAGCTAGGCCGGGCCATAAGCTCCGACACCCTGCTGGCCGTAGGCATAGACTCCCGCAACGATGTTTTAATTAACGTAGTAACGCTATTCTCGCTAATTTTCACCCTGCTAACAGGCTTTGTAATAGATGGCTATATAGGGGCGTTGCTGGCCTTAGTATTTCTAAAGTCCGGCTACGACATAGCAAAAGAAGCCCTTGGAAGAATCATCGGCAACCCCTCAGACGGCTCTGTCGCCATAAAAATAAAAGAAATAGTAAAAAACCACGAAGGCGTTTTAGGCATGCACGACCTAATAGTACACAGCTATGGCCCAGGCCGCGATATGGCGAGCCTGCACGTTGAAGTTCCCATGAACATGCCCCTTGCCGATTCTCACGAGTTAGTAGAAAAAATAAGCCACACCATACAAGAAAACCTAGCCATCCCCATAGTAATCCAACTAACCCCCATAGACCTATCAGACGAAAGGCTACAAAGTATAATTAGCACAACCCAAAACTTAATAGCCACCCAATACCCAAACCTTCACCCAAACGAATTTAGAATAAAAGACACCATGCCAAAACCCACAATAGTGTTCGACCTAGAGTTCCCGTTAGAGATGAAAAGAAGCACAGCCCTAACCCAGCGCGACAAAATAATCAAAAATATTACACATACCTTGCCCGAATACGATTGTGATATTAATATAGAGTACAGTTATACATCGTAGGGCGGTTTGCGCAACACATACAAGCGAAGGGTAGGCACTATGAGAATCATAACAAGAATACACACATGCTTTTTCCTGGTAATTTTGCAGATAGCACTAATCATATATCTGGCATTCGCGGCCCGCTCTGTATTCCCGTTTATGGTATATGTAGGCATGGGTGTAACTTTGCTGGTGTTTTTGCTACTAATAAAAAGCGACAAAGCCTCTGCATACAAAATAAGCTGGATAATAATCCTCTTAACCTTCCCAGTAGCGGCAGGCGCAATATACCTATTAGCCGGTAACCGCCGCCCAACCAAAAGGGTAGCCGCCCAAATGGACGAGCATGCCCTAATAGCCGGGCTACTAGACGCAGACGGCAACCTACCATTCATAAATAAAATACAATGCGGCAGAATGTACAGCCTTTTCCAGTACATACGAAACGCCTCTGCCTACCATGCCTACAATAAAACCCAAGTAAAATACTACTCCCTAGGCGAGCTAATGTTTGAGGACATGCTAATAGACCTAGAGAAAGCCGAGAAATTCATCTTCATAGAGTATTTCATAGTAAAAGACAGCTACATGTGGGATAGGCTGGTAGATGTAATGACCCGTAAGGCCAGCGAAGGCGTAGATGTGCGCCTAATAATAGACGACCTAGGCTCACACAAGCTATTCTCCCGCAAATATGTAAGAAGCCTGCGCGAGAAAGGCATAAAAGTACTAAGGTTTAACCCAATAGTGCCATACCTACAAATATTTATGAATAACCGCGACCACAGGAAAATAACAGTAATAGACGGCCACACAGCCTTCAACGGCGGCATGAATATTTCAGACGAATATATAAACAAAAAAAGCCCGTTCGGCATATGGAAAGACACCGGCGTGCGCCTATACGGCGACGCGGTATGGAGTTTCACGCTAATGTTCATAGAAATGTGGGATACCTTCTGCAAAGCAGACGAGCGCATACACGACCATCTATCCTACAAAAACCCCATATGCGACACAGTAGAAACCGACGGCCTGGTACTGCCCTACGGCGACACCCCCCTAGACAAAGAGGCCCTAGGCGAAAATATATATGTAGACATGCTTAACCAGGCCGAGCAATATGTGTACATATACACACCCTACCTAATAATAAGCGAAAAGATGATACAAGCCCTGCAATTTACCGCCAGGCGCGGCGTAGATGTGCGGCTAATTATGCCCGGCATTGCCGATAAAAAATTAATCCATAGGTTATCACGTTCATATTACAGCTTCCTGCTGGAAGCGGGGGTTAAGGTTTACGAGTATACTCCCGGGTTTATGCATGCCAAAAGCTTTATTAGTGATGATGAGGTTGCGGTTGTGGGTACTATTAACCTGGATTATAGAAGCCTGTACCTGCACTTCGAATGCGCGACATTGCTGTTTAAATCACGCGCCATTGCGGATATTAAGGAAGATTTTATCGAAATCCTAGAAGTCTCGCGGGAGATTCAGCTTAATACCGGTAGGCGCAGGCTTGTTAATGAGTTGATTGATTCTATATTGCATTTGTTTTCGCCGCTTATGTAATTCCCCGTACAACGTGAACAAAACAAATTTGTATACTATTCGACACTCATTTCCATACGGAGGGTTCTTTCGGACATTCCAAGACGCTCATAAAACTGTCTTGCGTTTTTGTTAAACCCCCATACCGTTAGCTCCAAACGAGCCGCCCCTATTTCTTTTGCGCAAACTTTTGCGCTTTCAACAAATTTCCGGCCAATATTCTGGCCTCTTGCTTTTTCATCTACACACATATCAACGATTTCAATAATCTTCATATCGTTGTATACATGATGGTCTTTGTATTCCAGGTTTTGAATTAAGCAATATCCAAGAATATTGCCGTTTTCTTCAAAAACTAAAAATTTCTTATTTTCATCTTGAATACATTTCTCATAATAATCTTGATTAAATGGTAGCTTGGGTTTTATCATATCTGGCCGGGCATTTATGTGAATTTGAAAAACTTGATTCTCCAAATTTAGTATTGCGTCAAAGTCCGATATACAAGCATTTCTTATCATAATACGCTCCCTTTCTTAACATGCATTCTGCTTGGTTGTTGTACTATAGTATATCATACAAAAATAGCTCGTGAGAAAGTTAGCTTCCATTTTGCGCTCCTTTATGGGAAGAATTAATGCAAGCTATGCTTATTTCCGATAGTTCCACGGTTTACTGCAAATATTTTTTTGATTGCAATCCGGACATGTTAAATAAAACCTTGAAGGCACAGAATGACTTTTGGATATTATCGAAACAAAGTTATTTGACAATAAATGCTTCCATTCAACCACAAAATGATGCCCACAGCTAGGACATGCGAAAGGTGATTTTATTATCATTTTTGTTCGGACTGCGGTTACGCATGTAGCCAGTATTAACCATAAAAATACACTAATCCAAATTTCCATCCCGCCTCACCTCTATTACTTCCTTTTGCAATGTCTGCAATCTTCCTATAGTGGTTACGTAAATCCTTAGAGGGTCTAACTTGAATGTTTTGCGTTGTATCAGCTCCCTTGTAATCATACTATATCCTTGTTTGACTACCTAGTGCAACTTTTTTGTTTGGTCATTGTCTAAACAGCATTATTTGCGCCCTTTATAGCGTACTTCCTAGACTTCATATATGTTTTAGATTTACATCCACTTCTGCCCATGCTTCTTAACATGCGCCACAAACCTCTGATAATGCTCATAATCGCCTCTTTCAAGCATAGCGGCGCATTCCTTATCGCCTGCGGCGGCCCGTGCCACTGTATCGTCGCAAAAATCCCTTTGTATGCGGTCTATCACAATATCCATAAGGTTAGCCGGGCATGGCATTCCATATGCATCAAAAAATAACTTTATCTGATTTTTGGCCTTGTCATCTTGGGTGGCAGGGTCATAATTATAGTAAAACGGAAAAGCCGACATTGCTATTGTACTGGCCAAATCCCAATGTCGTGTGCCGGGGTAGGCTTGGTCGAAATCAAACAAACCAGACACTCTATCATTTACAAACACGAAATTCCATATGGCGGCATCGCCATGGCATATAGTCTCATATGGGCCACTTGGGAAGTATGGGTTTAACCAACCGGCTTCCAGTGCCCTTTCTAAAAAACCTTCCGATACATCATGTAACTTTCGCATAAACCGTGCCATATCACATACCGCTTGGTCCGAATGCAGGCATGGGTCGCTGGCGTGGTAATCTGGCCCCATAGTTTTGCCGGGTAGGTATGTTAATATTTCTCGGCCTTGGCTATCCAGGCCCAAAAACCGTGGAACACCTGCTACGCCTTTTCCCTCCAGGTATCGCAAGTACTCGCGCACCATTGGGTTGCCCTTTGTGGTTTTGTGGATATTGTCGCTTATTTTTACTACTTGGTTCATGCTGCCGCCGGATAAAATTTCGGTTTCCATTTTTGCGCTCCTTCATAAAGAACAAATTTGTTAATGAAAATTCAATTGCAACGTATACACTATTGTAAAGCTTGCAAGATTTACAAGTGACACAAAGGGGGCATTATGGCCGATTCTGTGGAAGCTATATACCACCAATATCATAAAAATGTATATAACTATATAGCCTTCCGCATTAACAATCACCACGATGCAGAAGAACTGGCCAATGATGTTTTCGTTAAAGCAATGCGGGGCTTACAAAGCTATAACCACGCATATCCAATGGAGGGCTGGCTAATTGGCATAGCTAAAAATGTTGTCACGGATTATTTGCGTAAGCTAATGCGCAGAAAAATACTTCCGTTTGATAGCATAATGGGTTTAGCATCCACAAGCAAGCAACCGGAGGAAGTAGTGGTTATTAACGATGAAAGCCGAATGCTGATGGAAGCCATGGTAAAGCTAAGGGATAAAGAGCGGCAAATCCTATCCATGAAGTTTGCCACCAATTTAAAGCACAGCGAAATAGCAACAATACTAAAAATCAGCGAATCCCATGTAGGCGTAACGGCCCATAGGGCAATGAACAAGCTTAGAAAGCTTATGGAGGAGAATGCCACATGAATAATGATGATTTCTTGGCGAAATGCAGAAGCATTAACCCCGCGGCAGAGGTTGACCGCAATAAAAACCTCGAAGCAATAAAAATAAGATTAATGAAAGAGGAGCAATCTATTATGAAAAATAGAAGAATAAGACCGGCCATAGCCGCCGCACTACTTGCGGGTGTGATGATGCTTTCTGTTGCCGCATATGCCGCTGTACCGGCAGTATGGCGGTATTGGGATACCCGTGTTGTAACCGGTGAGGAGTTTGTAAATTATTTTATCATAGCCGAGTTTGACTTGCCAGACGGCACGACATCTGTAGCAAGTGGCATTGATATCGACCGTGAGGCGCTTACAGCCGCAGGCGGCGGGGTTATTATAGTTGAAGTTGAAGGCGCAGAAATGGTGTTCCTTGACGAGCTTCATCTAGATAGCATAGATGAAGGTATCGCGCTTTTGGAACTTGATAATGTACTACGTCCAAGCTACCTGCCGGAGGGCTTTAGCTTTAGCCGGTTTACGTTTCCTGTTAACCCCAATAATCACGCGTACTCTTGGGGGGATTTGCCTACCGCAAAAACAGCCCGTATCTATTTTACCAATGAGACCGGGAACATTATTGCCATGCAAATAGGGGCTATGCACGAGTATGTGACCTTGGGTACATCTGATTACCACCAAGCGTTTTATGTAGACGGTATGCAAGCCGTATTAAGCGGCGGCTTTTTAAGTGACGAGCAACTTGCGGCTTTTGGCGGTGTTACTTTGTTTGACGGTTATGTTTTTGACGAAAGCCGCCCGCAATCCATTCTTGCCGGGCGCAATGATGGACTGCCTCATCTGGTAGTAACGTACAATGGTGTCGTGTATGGTATTTCTACCGATAGCCCGTATGTAACTGCTTATGACTTGGTTATGATGGTTCAGTCCATGCAGTGAGTCGTGGGTATGATACACTGCCATGTGCACAATTAGTATTGCGTAGTTCGTGCTGTATTGAGTTTAGATGATAACGACAAAAGCGGTTATAAAAAGGGCTGAAGTCTTGTTAAACACTGGCTTCCTGGGTTGTTTGCTCTTGAAAGAAATTGCACAGCGGCAAGGCTTATGTTATGCCCGCTTACACTTGATGTCCTATGAAGTTGTATAGTCTATCTGTAACCTCGACTGCGAATCATGCAAATAGCACTGCATGATTCGCACCAGATTGAGTTTTGATGATATCGACAAAGCCGGTAGTAAAAAGGGCTGAAACAGTATTAAATACCGGTTTTTTATACTTGTTTTGTTATGAAAAAAACTACACATCGCAAGGTTTATATTATGCCCTATGCTGTCGCATGTTATATGCGTATTGTCTTTAATGTGGCATCCAACGCGACAGTATGCCCTAACGGCAGAGTTAAATTAGGTGATGTATGACCGCAAGCCAGCCCCGCCAGGGTTGGCTTTTTTTCTGTTAAGATTAACTCGTTTATAGGCGTTTGCAGGGTTTGCAGGGTTTCTTGTGAAAAATCGCCTAGGATTATCCCAGCCGCTTGGCTTAGCTTTCCGGCGTGCTTTAGTTGCAGTAGCATTCTATCTACGCGGTAGGGTTCTTCGCCTACTTCCTCCAAAAATAGAATGCGCCCACGTGTGTCTGGTTCGTAAGGCGTGCCTATTGAAGCGGCTAGTAGGCAGAGGTTGCCGCCAATTAGTGGGCCTGTGGCCTGGCCCGGATATATGGTTGTTAGGGGGAGTGTGGGTGGGTTGGCAATGTGTCCGGTAGTTAAAAACTTCTGATGGATTGCTTCGGCGTTCCGCTCTTCGCAAAGGCGGGCTTTTTGCGGCTCGCAATTACGGGTATCAAATGGCCCACCTGCCGCACTAAAAATCATCTTTTTAAGCGCCGCCATTGTAAACGGCTCGTCTTTACCAAAGTCCACCGCTGGCATAGGCCCGTGGAATGTCACAAACCCACATATCTGGTTAAACACCACATGAAGTGCCGTAACATCGCTATACCCCACAAACACCTTAGGGTTGGCGCGTATTAAATCGTAATCCAGGCTCCCAAGAAGCCGTGCGGCCCCGTACCCGCCCCGCGCCACGAAAATACCCCGCACGTCCGGCGAGGCAAATGCTGTATGTAAATCCTTAACGCGCAACTCATCCGGCCCAGCCAAAAAGCCGTGCTGTGCATGGCAACTTTCCATAACCCAGGGCCTTAGCCCCATACGCTTTACTGCTTCAATACCGGCGGCCAAACGCTTACTGTCGCATGGGCCGGATGTGGCAAGTATCGCCACGGTATCGCCCGGGCGAAGTAGGTCTGGCATTCGCATATAAACCTCCGCAAGCTATCGTCTAAATGTTATTTCCAAATCTCGTGGCTGTGTCATAAATGGTATGCGAGGCCGTTCGGCACCGCCTAACTCCAATATTAATCTATTACCAAAATGGCTAAACCTATATTCGTAAGGCGTTCCGCTTATAATCAATATATCCCTAAATCCTCTGAATATATGCCACTCAAGCTCGTAACTCGTATCACTATCCAAATAGGTTTTTAACAAGGTTCTATCTTCAAAAAAATACATTGTAAAATTAGGCGAGCTTGCGATGTTAAAGCCTCTTACCCTGGCATCCTGCATAAGCACCCACTCTCCATAGAAGTTCCCGCCAAAGTCCTGCGTACGCGCCAGGTAAAAGGCAGAAACAACTACCACCGCTATGCAAAGGCATATACGAACAACTTTTATGCTCTTTTTATACGGAAATGTAACGGCTAATGCAATCGCAAGCACCGCAACAACCATTACAACAATATATGTGCTATTGGTGCCAATAATTGATACGAAAACCCACCTCCCTCTAGGCGTAAACATAAACACGACTAGAAGCAGGATAACTGTAATTACAGTGAAAAATGGCAACTTACGCATGTTGATTCCTTCCGATATAGCGGTTTCAAATTGTTATTGAGACTGCAATAATATTGAGTTCTATGCTTTAACTCGCTGGCATTGCCAAAACCTTATAGGTATCATCTGGCAGTTCCCATATATTTGCTATTGTGCCGTGTAAACCATACCGGGCCATCAACTCATCAAACTCCGCACGGGTTAGGCTTTGCATTTGCTCAAAATCACTCGCGAGAAAATCATTGATATGATAATTTACGGCGTAATGGTTATCGCCCCAAGTTTGCTCTGTATTGGAAATTGATTTTACTCCAACTAATTGGCCATCAATAATATCAAGCAATATATACTCTGTCATAAGAATATCGCACGCACCGGTAAACGCCAGTGCCACAAGCCTCCCAGAAGGTGCAACGCCCCATTGCCCTTGAGCCTCATGTAACTGGTTGCCATACATAAAAAACAATCTTTGTTCATTGCTGGGGTGTATGTGTAGAAAATTAAAAAAGGAGAAAGGGTGGCTTCTATCATCAAAAGCCCACCTGGAGGCCACAACGCCGGGTGTACCCTGCCCGTCTACATCCACCAGCACCGCATGATAGCTATATGGCATTCCCCCGTACCATCCTGCCGTCGTAAGGTTAACAAAAAAACCTGCAAGCGCATCGGCAAAGGGGTGAGGGCTTTCGGCGGCAACTACAACAGGTGACGCAATACGCGGCGGGATATTATATAGTATCGACATATCCATTCCAGGGTAATACTCCAAACTTAAGGTGTTTAAGTTTGTTAGGTTGGCAAGGGGTGATATATCAGTAATTTGATTGTTAAAAGATAAATCCAAATGCCTTAGGTTTGTTAGGCCAGCCAGTGGGCTTATGTCACTTACTTGATTATGCCATAGGTCCAGCCTTGTTAAGTTAGTTAGGTCAGCTAACCGGCTTATGTCATCGGTTTGGTTGCCGCCCAGGGATAGCCTAAAGCATGTTAGGCCCGTTAAGGCTGTTAGTGGGGTTATATCTGTATCTTGGAAGTACCGCAAGCTCATTTCTAGTGTTGTTAGGTTTGTTAGTTCTGCCAGGGGGGTTAGGTCTGTTGCTTCGTTATCTAGTATCCTTAGAACCGTTAGGTTTGTTAAGCCAGCCAGTGGAGTGAAATCGCTTATTGGGCTATGGTTTAAGTCTAGGCTTGTTAGGTTTGTCATGTATCTTAGTGGCTGTATATCGTGATTCTCTAGGCCCCAACGCGATAGGTATAGCTCTGTTAGGGTGGTGCTAAATTGCCTGCCCATGATGGTTATATAGCCAGGGTTAGAAGGCTCATCCGGTGGGGCGTAAGAAATGGATGCATCTGGGGGAGTTGGGGTTGCAATGGGGGCCGGGGGTACGGGGGCTTCGCTTAGAATATCGTTCTCGTTATCTTGTTCATTGCTGGTGTCGTAGACATGGGTTTCATTGTTATCGCTATCATAGTCATTGGTCTCATTGTTATAGATGTCATTGCTATTTTGCCCAGGTGTTTCAGCACCGCAGGCAACAAGTATCGCCGCTATTGCTAGGGCTACTAATAGTAGAACTGCGAATTTGATATAGTTCATGATTACGGTCAACCTTCCTTTTTCTAATGAGTATGCCAGATAGTTAAGCTTATACAATTATTATAAACCATTGCGCACAGTCATGCTATAATTGAAACACAAATGGCAACGTAAGCAAATATTTTACGGGAGGCATGTAATGTATAAGAAGCAGGATTTACTGTCAAATTTAACTGAAATGAATATCGACCCAAAAGCCACATTAATGGTTCACATTTCTTATAAGGCAATAGGAGAGGTAGAAGGGCGCGGCGACACTGTACTGGACGCATTAGCAGAATATATGAAGCCCGGCCTATTAGTGCTACCCAGCCACACCTGGAGCAATGTAAAAGTTAATCACAACCCTATAATGGATGTAATCCACACCCCAACATGCGTGGGCGTGCTAACAGAGCTGTTCCGCAAGCGTGATGGCGTGCACCGCTCTTTGCATCCCACCCATTCTCTGGCCGCACTGGGTACAGGTGCCGAATCATTTGTGTCTGGTGAGGAGTGCATAAACACGCCTTGCGGCAAAGGCGGCGCGTACTATAAGTTATGGGAGCGGGGCGCACAAATACTGCTAATTGGCGTAAATTTCGGAAGAAACACGTTCATCCACGGCATTGAAGAATGGGATGGTGCCGAAGGTACGATTTCAAAAGAAAAATCGGACTTGTATGTAATAAATCATCAAGGTAACCGGCTTTACACGCCCCAATTTCGCCACTCGGCCCCGCGTGGCTCGGATACATTTCCTAAGCTTGAGGCACCGGCGATAGCTAAGGGGATTTTGTCGTTAGGCAAGTTTGGCGATGCCACCGCCAGGCTAATGCACGCCAAGCCATTAAGGGAAATGGTTGCGGGTTTGCTTAAAGATGACCCGCGTTATCTGTTGCAGTATTAGAAGGAAATGATTACAACCGCCAATGCAAAAGCACTGTATAGAATTTGAATATAACCGGGGGTGTTATCGTGAATATCATAAAAAAACATAACGTTCATATTAATGGAAAATTGAAACAGCAACACGATATTAGGCTTATACCTCTGTCTGACGAACATCTTCCTTTATTGTACAAATGGAATGCAGATGTTGAAGTGATGTGTTGGGAAGATGGCCCAAATACAAAGGGGTATGATAAAGAAGTTGTTCACGAAATATATGAAGCTACGTCATCTTCTGGGTATTCATTTTTAATTGAAGTTGACAATAAAGCGATTGGGGAGTGCCTATTGTGTAAAATGAATCTTGATTACGTTCTTAATCACTATCCCAATACAACAGACGTG
>Ga0123355_10016904_pt1 | contig 11510 bp, 8 predicted proteins | sample TergutEmb28metaG_3_FD_89872 | JGI IMG/M metagenome (GOLD analysis project Ga0123355, IMG submission 89872) | Embiratermes neotenicus P1 segment gut microbial communities from Petit-Saut dam, French Guiana - Emb289 P1 | ecosystem: Host-associated > Arthropoda: Insects > Digestive system > Gut ...
ATAATAATAATAATAATAATAATAATTAAAGGCTGTTACATATCAATAAAAGAATTTTTCTGCAGACATACCTTAATGTTACAGTGAGCCGTTCTTCTGGAGAAATTCATTTCCTAAAATTATTTTGTTTTTCTATATATGGCCTAATACAGGATGTTCAACTTAAAAGTGGAACGTTCACTAAGCCGTGAATATATCATGTCAAATGCTATTTATAATGGTTCTGCTGGTATGACATTATACTACTACATTTGCAGGAGTTGGCAAGACTGTTGCAGGAGAGGAGAGAACCGGTCTTGGCCATCTGTATCAGTTGAGTCAGTCGACAGGAGTGCTGGTGTTTGAACAACGCCATTTTTTACGCTTTCATAATGCGGTAACGATGTCTTACGTCCACTGTAGACAAAGTTTGTTTTTTTAATTTGGAAGGCAAACGCCAGTAAAAAGTGCTATTGCGAAAATTATTTAAAAATTCCGTAAAACAGGTTCACTTTTGGACAAGAATCGTAATCGGCAGTCAGTGTTGACACCAGGGATACTGCAAGATATTCAAACAGCTATTACAAGATCTCCCCATAAATCTTTGCGGAAATTAAGTGCACAAACGGGTATTTCTTAGTAAATACTAAATAGGTCCACTTTTAAGTTGAACACCCTGTATTATGTAGAATGTACCAGAACGTGTCGGGCCCCATTCTAAAATACTGAAAAAAGTTTAGTGCTTGCTCCAGCAGCATTGGGAACAAAGTATGAAACTCGTCACACTTCTCTCTTTCGTCAAAATTGGGTTCACCCAATCGCTTCTCTCGTCCTCTAATAATAATATTTTCAACAAAGGGTTTTCTAACAGTAACAAATGTTCTTCCATTTTAATGCATTCCACACGAAGTCCCACTAAAAAGTGGCGTTATCTCGGTCATAGAACGTGTATAGTATGACCACAAGCTCGGTAGTGCGTGGTCGACTGATGGGTCCGCCGTGTACCCCAGTGTAAGAAATCGGCCAAAAATGATTCAGTATAACCATTAGGTAATCCAATAAACTGATGAGAACTTACATACACAGTCAGTAATAAAGCGTATCGTGTTAGAGATTTGCGCTCTTCTGAAATATATCGCAGCCTATGCTAGTAATTCCTTGCCGACATTTCGGCGTAACCTATCGGTCCCATCTTCAAGGGTCAAGGCCTCTGAAGATGGGACCAAAAGGTTATACCAAAATGTCGGTAAGGAATTACGAATATAGGCTGCGATATAGTTCAGAAGAGCGAAGATCTCATCTTCGCGGCGGAAGCCTGTAATCACGCGTATCGTATTAATAGTCACACGGACTTACATAATTACGCATCTACAATTATAAACGATATTTTCTTAAAAGTGTCCGAAACACCCCTGACGCCTTCCCCAGACCACCATTCAACGGATAATTGGGGACCTTTCCCCGGAGATAAAAAGGCCAGAATGAGAATGTTAACAATCATGTCCACCTAGCGCCGACGTTAAAAATTGGAGCTATAACGCAACTCCTCACTGCGTGTTCATGCGAGATGTACCGGAACATTTCCTTTACCTCCATACAGTAAATTACTGTATATTTGACTGTGTACAAACTGATACTAACTCGGCGGTAGGTACATGAATAATTAAGCAGATAAATACATGACTACTATCTCGTTATCCCAATCCAGGTCACTGCGTAAGCTGTTTGATTTCCTTAACACAGTCTTAATACTGTGAGCCGCGGGAAAAGAAGTAACTGCTGTTCACCGTCCGTCTCTGCGTCCCCACACACTTGACCTGTTTATGATGATACTCCATACACTTCTTGCTAGGGGCTGTAAACACGCACAATTTTGGTCTCCTTACGGGAGGCAGAGGTCACTGAAACAACAATACTCGGCCGGAACAAAGGATACTGGGAATAGCGTGTTTCGTATGTGTGAAGCGTGTCTGCAAGCCGAAGGAAACCAAGTCCAATTCACATAATAATCTGTAGGTCAGTTAGAAAATCTACTTTGGTTTCGATCCTCTCCTGGCGCTCACCACATTGTGTCTACATGTTGAATATTACCGTAGCTCACTCATCATGTTCCCTCTGCGCTGCGACTCCAATCGATCAGTATCTGCCGCAAATTCACAACGGGCCAGGCATGTCATGAATATTTACACAGTGCACACAATATTTACACAGCCTATGTCATTCCAGGCCTTGAACAGCAGATGAGGCTTAACCTAACTTACCGTTTGCTGCAACGACAGGTTAGAAATTTGACACGTAGTAGGTTTGACCGCCACTAAGTTTAAGCTACTTACTCTGTCGGAGCGTTAAGAAGATCATTAGGGACAGGGCGTAGATTGTAATAATATCCGGAGGGCCTTGGTTTCACTCACCTTTGTAGATTCTCCTTGTAATTCTTACACCACAGTTCCAACACCTTCTTTAAATATGGTGAAAACTCTGCGTAATATTATACGCAGTACATAAAGCTAATACGCGTGAATCCCCCCTCACACCAAACTAGAATTTCCGTGACCGCTGCGCCACCTGCCGTCATGCTAACCACTGTGAGTGAGGAATGGTGTGAGTGGTGAAATAAAATAATATCTCTGTACTAGAGAACCAGGAAAGGGTGAAAATCCACGCTGGATACAGATGCTCCATAACTAGAGATAAGATGTCTAACCGAATTTCTATATTTTATCTTAATAATCCAGACAAAAAAGAGAATCTTTTCGTACTTGTGAAATTTAAAATTTTTAAGCTTATGACCGTACATCTGATATTCTCTTGAGATGTGGCACCTGTAGTTTGGTAGCTACTTTCCGACATTTCGAAATAACCTGCAGCCTTATCATCAAAAATATTCTAACCTAAATTCTGGGGTAACATATTTTTCCGAAATCTTGATTTCTATTTATCAAACAACAAACACAGAATATTGTTCTTCTTGGGCATTACCGTGAGAGATTCAAATTTGGTAAGTTTCGCAGTAGTTATATGGATATTTGGAAACATATAATCTACAATTAAACCTTCAAATTTCAATACAAAATTCTGAAACATTAAACAAGACATAACTGTACATATTACAGCACTGTGGTTCATTTGGATGTGTGCTTCATGGACACGGGGAACACCAACTTTAACCAACTGGCGTTGTAATCCACTGTATTTCTCACATTCTTACGTCTGTTAGAGAATTTCAGCACTATTATTATGGTTTTTTATTATATGTTACTAAATTTCTCCTAAAAATATCAATTTATATGGCTATTTAATTTTGTGTTACATTTGTGGAATATTACCTCAAGTTTTGACCCGTCGAAGTTTTGTTTACTTGTGACTTACAAAATAATTCGTGCACAATTTGCAATTACATTCACGATCTAGCTGCCTCTCTCGTTATAATACACAGTGATTATTAAGTTTACCCATTCAAACCGAACAGAATAATTCCCCGATTATTTCCTATCCACACAGGTTATTAGTGAAATTAGGTCTACTCGCTAAAATACATTGTGTAGCCTTGCACATGTAGGCTTTGTCACATGTATCCCGTGACTCAAACTTCCAATTAACAGGAAACAAATTTCTAAAAATTGTACTACCGATTTTGAAGATAAATTAGGTTTCAATTAATGTATACATACTAGCATAGTCACTTCTAAGTAATGTTTCGAAATTAAGGCTGTTCATAATCCTGACCTCTATACGCAAAAAGCAGCTAAGATTTCGAAACGACAAGTCATGGCGTAAATTCTCAGTGTAAAAGATCTGACCACAAAACATATTTTACTAGATAATAAGGAATTAATCAGTATAAAAGCAATAAACGTGATATACTATGAAGGCATTTGTATATTTCCTCAATTACCTGGCACGAAATATGCAACTTAATTTGCCGTGTTATATTCTGTCATCTATGAACTATCTGACTCTAACCGTTCTCCTTGTAATTATCTCTTCAACTGCATGAGTTTCGGAACACAGTATATTATTTTACTTGCAATAATATTGATTTTTCCTCTAGCTTTTATATGAAACTTTAATGGTTTCACAACGGTGAAGATTAATATTTTTTTCTCTCTCTTTTGTGACACTTCGTCCTATTCTGGTAGATAAGTACCAATATTTCGGAGACAACTGCTGCCTCAACTTTACCTTTGCAATATGTGAGCTTCTCTTGTCTCTTCAAGAAGACGTGAACTGCATAGAGCTAGTAAGATGTGTAATGACAACTAACTTCGTGGAACATTGTGCTTTTTAGAAACTAAGTTCTGCTGAGATAGTCAAGAAATTCTCCGCATTGTATGGAACTCGAAAGTGCAATAGCGTGATCACAAGTGTCTACCACCTCTCCCTATGCTGAACCAGACCAATTCAGTGCAGTCAGTGTGTAATAATAATTATTTTTAAAAAGCTTTATATTCCATTGCCCTCTTCGTGGCGATGTTGTGGAATAATTCTAGTACTAAACTGATTCAAAAGTCTGTGAAGAAAACTCACAACATTAACTTTGATTATTTCTGATTTCCTGTATTTCACTGATATTAATTTCTTCGGGACACTCTAGTTATAGGCTCCACAAAAATCAAATTGTCCTGGTATTGTGTAAAGTCTTTCTGGCCCTGTAAAATAGCTTCAGACAAGAGCGTACACCTTCCATTTTAAGACAATTCAGTGACCCGCTTCCCTAAGAGAAATAGGATGTGACGTCCTATAATAAGGAACCCTTCGATTTCGCCCCACTCATAATTCCCCTGGCATAGGACAAACAAGTTAACATCGTTCTGATCCTTGAACGGAGTTGCCAGTCCGTTGAATTTGTGTTGGGAATGCTCAAAAGAAATAAGGGCCATAATTTAGAAACAACAGGGACTTCTAACAAAAAAATAAACCTTATTGTCAAGATTTTGAAGGACCACAGTGTCATATTCGTATAAAGGAGAAAGTGGTCATCACTTTTGAAGGTCGATATTGGTGGACGGTTTTGGTCGATTTATGTGCTGGATGATCGCTTAAAACGTCGGTCGAATAAGCGGTTGAACACGGTCTGTTGGTTAATCTGTGAGACTGTAGTTTGAAAATCAGATAACAGAATGGTTGGACTGTCGTTGGGTGGTTCTTGTGCAGTCATATAATCGATTGGAATGTGGAGGATTGTATTTTTTTATATTTTCTCAAAACAAAATCGAATTTGTCATTTGGATAATCTGTTGGCCGTGGATCGAAGGGGCGGTTTAACGTTTATGATATGTTCTGTGCTTTTACTTTATGCGGCTGTAGGTCTGAAGCTACGCATCGATGCATAAACTAACTTACTGGTGAATGTACAGTGTGTCCCACTCGCTACCGAACCAGGCATTTCTTTAATAATTCTAACACCGATGAAGATATTGCAACGAAATTTGAACAGTAGTAGGTTCGTTGTGTGAGAAAAGAAGAGGAATGTGTCTATAGTGTGTGTCTGTAGTGAGCCTAATTGTTGCGACACGGAGCAGCGATCCGCCAGCCGGCCAGCCTGTTTCCTGCCTGACGCGCCTCTCTGCTGATCTCTCTGTCATTTGGCTGAGGGTGCCGCCTGATTATTTCTTATGGGGATATCTGAAAGGGAGAGTTTACGAAAACAAACCACGAAGCATAGACGCCTTGAAAGCAAACATCACCGAAGAAATTCAGGCAGTGACAGCGGACGTACTGGCACAGACTTTCCAAAATAGGGCGCGCCGGGTTCAGTCCTATCTGGACGTAAATGGTGGCCACTTCCAGCATACACGTATGTTATGATGTCACATTTCTTACACAATGAGGTAAGTCCGTTTCAAATTTCGTTGCAATATCCTTATTAGTGGTAAAATTATTAAAGAAATGCCGGGTTCGTTAGCGATTGGGACACAGTGTAGTAGGAAAGGCACTTGCTTGTCCCAGCTTTTGACCAGACGGACCGAAGTGCTTTTGTCAGAATGTGGGATCAGCTGTCTGAACTCCAACCTGACCCTAAATGAAACGAGTGAGAATCGTTATCCGCGGCATTTGCTCTAGTGATTTTGTGTTGAATCACTCCCGGTCGTCAACCCGAAAATTTTTTAAATGATTTTTTTAAGATATCATATTTAAATTTATTACTGAAGTTCATAAAATATTATGCAAGGCAAACCTGCCCTGCTATTCACATTTTGTGGTACGTGGATCTAAATTCACCTCGAAATTAAGCAGGCTAAAATTTACTTCAGGTTTTCGTCAAATGGCCCCGGAATGTAATCCATTAGTAAATTTTAGAGTTGCTGTGGACTATGTAACCTATTTAAGGTGGACTTGACACCACATTATCGCGGAAAAGTATATGTCACTGAAATTAATAGTTTTACGTCATATACAGATTCCACAAATATCTCCTAATAGAGTAGCTGATGAAGAAAAATTTGAGCACTCTTTAATCGTGGGGCACGCAGAATGAACCCTACGAAGAACCCCATAACGAGAAGTTAAAAGAATACGTCAAGTGACCTTCCAACCATAAACGTGGATAATCCCTGCTATTCCATTTGTCAAGTATCTTCATTATTTTACCATCGTACCATTAGGCAACACACACACATTTTCGTTACAAAAAGATAATTTGATATATGTTATACACACTTAAATTAATAGTTCTAATGAAAGCTACACAAAAACATTTGAATTTATTTAGTAGCTTGTAATTAACTTGTAGCTTATTAAGTCCTTCTTGCTCTAAGGATACGAATGTTGCAAATTACTTCGGCATGTCGCGCGCGTTTTCGGGCAACACCTAACTTTATACTGCATGTCGCATTTCAATCTTGTGTCCGCCACCGCTTCTCCTCCTTATCACACAAAGAAACTGTGCACTAATATGAATGATGATGCCTTCAGCCTGCTGTAGGAACATGGTCAGAAGGCGGGGCTCGCTCACTACAGTGCGTTAATTGTTCAACGCTGTGCCCACCCACTCACTGCGACTTTCCCTGTAGAGAACCATTCTGAGACAATGAAAAGAAGCCCCATGTATCGACGGCCTCCATATCTCTCTCGAGTTATTACATTTCAGCTTCCAACATACTCTTCTATATTCCACTCCATATGTCTATCCATTCTCTTCACTTGAACATACGTGGGAATAGGGAGTATAATTACTCTCTTGCGAATAACACTTTTGGCTGGTTGTTATGCACAAGCAGGGGCTGCTGAGAGATAAAACAGTAAATCAGAGAATCCTAGGGTACTGTCATTTCCACCACCCATGGAAATTCTTTCCGTGCTTCAGTAAATTACAAAGATAATTACTAAAGAATTGGGCAGTTACTGTGACGGAAGGTCCAGGTACCATTTTTGATAGGACATGCGGGCCACACATCTGAATCATTGTAATACAATAAAAGTTTATTTCATTATTTCCATAAGTCCATAAGGGAAATGATTTTAAAAAGTGGAAATAACACAAAGTTAGTCTCAAAGCATTCATTTATTAATTGTAGTCTCACATATTTCTAACTTATAATTATATATAATTTACAATGTGCAGCTGACAAGTGAGGCCTCCTATTTTTTTATCCCATACTATATAAAATTTGGGCATTTAAAAACACAAGGAAATTCGCTACAACATTTCTGAAAGTAAGGCTATTTTTCATTATAATCTCCATGTCTTTTGACAGTCTGTTTTACCTAAAAATAACAGCATGTGTTCCCGCCCGTCAAAATTTCTTTCCCTCCTCTGCACAAATTCACTAAAATAAAGTTTTTCCTGTTTTTTTTAATGGACGTGAAAATTAGCCTCTCAAATTCAGAGAATAACATAAGCTGATGAAGAGGGGAATAGCGAGCTGAGAAAAATACTTATTTGGGCTTAAGAGAAAAAAGTAAGAGAAGGCTGGAGAAAATCGCATGCTGGGAGCTTCTTGATTTTTAATCGTCACAAAATATTTTTGGAATGATCAAATCATTGAGCATGGAATGAGCGGCTCTGTGACACATGTGGTGGAGACAACAAATGAGTGCAGGTTTTGTGCGGTAAACTGAATTTATCTACTCTTAAGTGCGTACAACTTACTTCATTACACATAGAGTGACTTCACTCAGAGCCTGTTGCAACCCTCGCAGTGTTCTCACATTTAGGAACAACGTTCTCTAAACATACGGCTTTAGTCACATTTGTGACAAAGTTATTTTGTGTTCCTGTCTCTAGATCTTTGGCCGGATATTCATTTGCCTCGTTGGTTTGTTCATTTAAGAAGAGTGAATTTTCTCTTTTCTAACTTTGCGCTTCGCTTTGATGTTGAGTGCTTAAAGGAGACTCAATATTTCGCTGCATTTTCTGAATCAACTTGTCGGGTATGTTCAGTCCTAATGTCTTGAGGATGATCTTGAGGGTACTGTGTTCTGTATTTCCTTACTGTCCAAAATGTGGACTGATTCTGTGTTTGCAGTTTATCAGAAAAACTGAGAAACTTTGAGACACTGATAGTCCATTGTTAGTTTTCTGTCTGCAGCAGAAGTTGCAGTATTCGTCCTTTCCAAAAGGCTGAATATGTACGGTTCCCAGTGGCATCGGCAGAATAAAGGTCGCTGTCGTATTCACTGTTCTCAAAATCACATTCGTCTTCGTCGTATTAATTCAGCAAATTTCTCAGAAGCACTTTGGCCGCCTCGTAGGCCAACTTATAACCTGAAACAATTTCATGTGTTAAAAATTCTTTACACTTTTCTGTAATTTAACAAAAATAATTTAGAGCGTTACATAATCATAAGGAGTTAAAATTGTATTGAATTTTGTAAACTCTAGCGCCAGTGGTGTGGTAGGATTACAGAACGCCCACCTAGAGAAAAGCGCCTGCTTTGTTAAAACAGCTGAATGAAAATTGCTATTCCTTGTGGACATGTATGATATTCGTGTCGGTATGAAGGTAAACAGGAGCCAAACACTTACTTGCACGCTATCTCATGACAATGTACTTAAATATCTAGGTTTGGGTGTGAGAAAATCCACAGGAGTAAACAAGGGCTAGGGGTAGATGGGAAAATAATATTAAATGTATCTTATTTTGGATGGTAAATCGTGGACTGGATTCAGCTAGTTAGGAATAGGGATGAGTGGCGGTGTCATGTGGAAACGGTAGCTAACTTTCGGGTTCCATAGAATGGAGCGAATTTTTTACAAGCTGAAAAATTATTAGTTTTTAAGAAAGATTCTACTCCATGTAACTTCAGTATGTTTGTCCTTTTTGTCTGTTTGTTTTTTTGTTTATCAGTGAGGAAGTTGATTAGTCAGGTAGCTACGTAGGGAGGTAAATGCAAAGCGTATTGGAGTGGTTAATATTACCGTCAGATGGCAAAATTAGCAAAGGCTGTCCATGTAAAAGAGCTTCGTGTGTTGTGGAATATGTAACAACTGTTTTATAAATAGCATATATAATGGGCATGATTATGCACAGAAGCATCTTGGAGGTTAATAGAGTCCCCTAAAATGCATGGTGATTTCTGTGACATTTATGTGGTTATCTTTCAACGTTCTTTAGGTTGGGGTATGTTGGATGTATTTTCATTCAATATTATAAAAGCCAGGCTTAAGCATGTGTGCGAGCACAGAAGACGTAGTTAGTCTTAGCGTCTGACGACTTTAACCCTTATCCTGCTAACGTGGAGAATATGGTGAGCTCCTAATAATGCCATCAGATGGCAGATGGGATTTAATTCAGCGTTTAAAGGGTTAAGTGCCAAGTAGCCTTCGCGCAGAAGTCGGCGAGCCTTAAAATTGTGGCTTGAGGCACAGACCGCAAAATTGTAGTTCATATTCTTAATGATGAAACAGATTATTTGGAAGTAGTAGTAATTTATTAGCTTTCAGAGTTAGATGTTAAATTTTCAGGAGTTTAAACAACGAATGCTGCAAGGGAAGTATTCAATAGCAACTTGGAAATTATCTGACAACCTGCGTAAGAGCAGCGGAAATTGCAAGGAGTTTGCTCTCTATGCGTTAATTGACAACCATATACACTTGCAAGCCATCCGCAGATTTTGATACCCTTTGGCACTGCAATGACTATTGTTGCCGAAGCGAAGCACGCTTTAAACTGTTACTCCCCCCAAAGATCGCTTGCACGGGAAGGAATTTCACCGTCAGTCCTTACGAAATTCCTTCGAGCAACAGTAACAGATATGTTTTTCTGCCACCCATGATACACACGCGCGCGCGCGCACACACACACACACAAACACCCACACACACAACACACATACACGCACACAGCATTATTTTGTCGGATGCCGTTCTCAGACTAAGTGCAGAATGTTCTTCCATCAGTTGGCTACCCGCGCACTTCCAATTTTGCTCGGTAGAAGACATGCTGTGTGTCCCTTTGCTTAATTAAGCACGTAGCCGTGGCTTGGTATGATGGAGATGAGGAAGAGCCTCACGAACTCTTGATCTCGGCACCATATAATCGCTAGTGATCGGCTTTGTCGTATCCCTTTATCCCCATTGGAAGTTCACTCCAGTACGCCGGGACAAGGAGGCCTTCTCGGCCCCAGGGGAGAACTGAAAAGGGCGGAGAAGATAAAATTTTTGGCTTCTGCATGGAATCTAACATCGATTCCTCTGTCATCCCGCTCTAACCTAGACACAATGCCTTTTTTGCTAGCGAAGGGTAGATTGCGGCTGTTGTATTTTTTACAGTGTGACCTGCAAACTAATTTCAGATACAAGAAACGAAAATTATGAAATCGTAAGAATAGTTATGATTACTCAAAAACGTGTGGCAACATGGATGAAATCAACTGCTTGGCATGTGTCGTTGCAAGGCATCCTCAGTCTCATAAGTAAAAAACTTCCATCATGTCACGTTAAAAACAGTGCCTATGAAATATCCGTAAAACTGTAAAAATTGATATTTTTTTTTTATAAAACTTGTTCACTCTCACTTGTAGTATGTTCATGAGAGTGATCAAGAACCACGTCTGAACCAGCGAAACGAGCGAAATTGTCAGTTTTTCGATTTGAATTTTTAAGGCAGCAAGCAGGACTTCCAAATCAAGATTATTGCAACGTATGTCACTGGCTGGATAAGGGAGGGGGGGAACCCTATTCAGAAAGAGACAAGAAGATTTTCAGGGACATTATAGAATACAGGATTCTTTTTGCATCTGCAGTGATGGAAATACTGGGATCTCCACACAGTACCGAAAAATAGAGACTCTTCGTTGCTACAGCTAAGCGAAGTTGGAATTTTTTAACGGAATTGTAACGTCAAAACTTTTATACCTGTTGCCTCTTCAAGGTTGAGAAAGAGTAATAAAGAGGCATGTCATTCTTAACCTTTTGACGCCTAACGACCACTATAGTGGTCGTACCGCACCTATAACCTCTAAATGTTGCATTTTATATATTTATTCAACAAATATAGGTACTGAATATTTTAAACATGGTATATACTCTCCGTTTTTTTCTCTTCAAAATGCAGTTTGTTTCATAAATCTAACGTATTTGGTTCCTG
>Ga0123355_10016905_pt1 | contig 11509 bp, 6 predicted proteins | sample TergutEmb28metaG_3_FD_89872 | JGI IMG/M metagenome (GOLD analysis project Ga0123355, IMG submission 89872) | Embiratermes neotenicus P1 segment gut microbial communities from Petit-Saut dam, French Guiana - Emb289 P1 | ecosystem: Host-associated > Arthropoda: Insects > Digestive system > Gut ...
CTTGATGCAGTCGATGATTTTGCCGGCGCTTGTGGTGAGGATGAAGTTGCTGTGTTTGTTCATGACTTCGTGATAGAGGTATCTTGTGATGTCACCGCCGAATTCGTCGCGTTGGATGGTGGTGAGTTTAATGATGCGGTCGCTGTTTACTTGTTCAATATCGGTGATAATCGTGCCTTCTAAGTGCTTGCGCATGAGCATGCAAAACATCGGCGGTTCGCCACCCTGAGTGTAGTCAAGATTCGTCAATTGTAAGCGTGCGTAAGTTGGGTGCACAGAAAAAAGCACCTTCTTATTCCGGCGCTGCTGACGCACGGTGAAGAGCATTTCATACTTAGAAAGTTGATGTATTTTCGTAATCCTCCCCGTTAAGATCTCGTTTTTAAGTTCCTGTACCGACGCTTTGGTAACTAGTCCATCAAATGCCATTGTTAAATCCTCCATTCTAGAAATAAGAGGTCGGAAGTTAGAGATTAATGGAAAGAGTCTATATTTTCTAAAATATAGATTCTTCTAACTAATCCAACCCCCAATCTCCAATCTCTAGATAGTATACCATTTTTTATCATTTTATGCAAAAGTTGGAAACTGGTAGCTTTATTATGCGCTTTTTTTTATTTATTTTGACTCTCATATGCTTTTATGCTATAATTTTTATAACATAGATTTGTGGAGGTTGACATTATGAAAGCAATTAAGCTTAAAAATTTGTTGCCGTTATTTTTGATAGCTATTTTTATTTTTTCCGCTTGCGACAATAATACGCAGGAAAATGGATCGAATGACATTGCTGAGGCAGAAAATGAATTGGATAACGATGCCGAAAGCTCAGAATCGCAAACAATAGCAGGACTAGAACTGGCTGCAGATTCACAGTCGAGTTATATCGTCTTACCTCCCCCAGAGGATGACGGTAATATGAGCGTAGAAAGGGCATTAGCTAATCGGCGCTCACAGCGGAATTTTCAAAACCAAGCACTGTCACTTGAACAAGTGTCACAAATTTTATGGGCAGCTTACGGAATCACATTGCCAAGACCAGATGATCCAAGAGGCGGACTACGCACAACACCTTCCGCTGGAGCATTATTCCCCCTTGAAGTATATGTGATAGTCGGGAATGTTGACGGTATCAAGCCTGGTGTGTATCGATATATTCCTACGGATCACAAAATAGAACAGGTCGTGGATGGAGATATCAGAAGTGAACTCAGTGATGCTGCCCTTGGTCAAAGGATGGTGGAAGCAGCACCGATATCGGTATTTTACACCGCCGTGTTTGAAAGGACAACAGAAATATACGGTGATGACCGAGGCATCATATATGTATATATGGAAGTAGGTCATTCCGCGCAAAATGTTTATCTACAAGCGGAGGCAATGGGTCTTGGTACATGTGCTATTGGCGCGTTCATAGACGGTAGAATACAACAAATACTCAACCTAACGGATGATGAGGAACCTTTGTATCTGATGCCTGTAGGATACTATTATTGACGTCTATTTCAGGGGATTATAAGATCAAACTAGACTCATGAGTGTTGGTTTTTATTTTCAGCTGATTGTTCTTTTGATCATAGCTTATTTCAGGCAAAATTGATTCTCCCATTTTAATCAAGGTTAAAAACTCTAAATTAGTTCCTTGCTTAGAAATTTCAATTTGGGAAATGTCAGTTAATGCTGCAAACTTTTGTGAAATTACAGCTCTTGGTGTTTGTCTATCACCATGATAAACTATAATATCATCTATGTCTAATAAGGAAATAATTTCGACTTTGTCTTTTCCAGACTCCATGATAACGGATTTTTCTTTCGTTGCTATTATTTTTGTACCTACTGCTAAATTAAATAATTGAAGCCCCTTTATAGCATTCTTACTCAATACTTTATCATAAATAATGACATTATTTGGCTTTAGGAAAATAAGTGTTCGGTATACTTCCATCCCGCGGTAGTTCATATTTTTTCCTTTAACAAGATCATAGATTGAGTTGCTAGTGAAATCAGTTATGGTGATTTTCTTTTTAGCACTTTTCGGTGATCCCAACTGGTAGGTTAGTCCAGCAATTGTAATTGTATTATGGGCTAAGGGAGATATAATGTATGATCTGTATTTATTGTTTCGATCATAATTATATTTTCCTGAGTCGACAAAAATATCTTTTCCCTTCCAAAATAAGGTAAAAGATAAATCATCGTGGTGCTTATGTGCTTTGCTTCCATACCCACAAACAAAGGAGAGCCAAGTAGATAAGTTTGGATCATCCCTATTTAAGTGCTGTAAAATTGCAATTCCTGCTTGGGTGTCAATAAAGTTATCATACTTCTTTTCATCATAAACTTTTTCTGAAGAGCTAGAATCGCCCAACATTGGTCGTTTTTTATCAGGCTTTGCTAGATATTGAAAATATTTTTTTGCTAATTCCAATCTATTTTCAAATTTTTTCCCCAGCGTAAGATTATTTTTATTCAAAAACACTTCCGTGCTAATAAAAAAATTCATCACCATGAAATGATAATCAGGCGAGTTCTCAAGATGTGTTCCTTTTTTGCTAAAATCACGATAAAAAGCTATTTCAATTCTTGACATAGCTTTGTTTTTCCATTTGGATGATTTTTTATGGTTCGCAAGTATTATAGCTAATGAAATCAAAGCTCGATCCATCATTATGCCGTGGTTATTAAGTGAATAGTTACTATCTTTGTATAAAAAATGTGCATGCTTAACTAGACAGTCATAAATCATTGATTCATCTAATGTTAATAAATTCCTTGATAGCATATAAAAGAATGTGATAGTTAGTGACCTGCAGGCCGCAGAATGGTCAGACCACATTTTTATCGGGGGATCATCAGGGAGACTATTATCATACTGAATCCAACTATTTAATATTTCTAATGATCTTTCTAATAATTGCACTTCTTTTGTTGCTGTATACTGATCACAAAGGTGCGCTATTATATCAAGGCTGTGTAAATAAAGTTGATATGTCGCTTGGCTATGAGAATGTTCATACTCCCAGTCAATGCCTTCCTTAAAATCAAGTACATCTGCCCCCTTAAATAGATAAAATTTCCCCTCGCTTAAATATTGGACAATTTCAGCCGATTTACTAATCGAATTAAATCTTTTAAGCATATCTCTTTCATCAAGTATTTGTAACTTTTTGTTGAGATTTACTGGTTCTCTTGATTTCATATTTTAACACACCTATTCTTTTACCGGAATCTTACCTTATTTCATGTGATTATATCAATTGATTCGCCATCTAAAGTAATTTTCAAAATGCTCTCATCATTTTTATAATCTACCAATACATTTCTTTGTGTACCTTCTCCAAGAGAAATCGTTGATACAAAACAAACTTTTTTTCCAATCTTGGAAAATTCAAGCTGATTTGTGTCAATTAATTGACCTGATTTTCGAGAAATAACCGCTCGCGGCACTTCTCTATTTGCAGTGTGCACCTTAGTATCATTAAGTGAAAAAAGCTGTTTGATAATTATTTTATCTTCCTCAGATTGTAATTGGGCTTCCCCCTCACCAACATGGTTTACTTTAATATGAGGATCAAGATTGAAATTTTGTAAGAAAGTGTACTTTTTGTTATTCGTAGAGCGTGCTTTGTCAATGATTACTAAAATATCTGGTTTAAAAAAGAAAATGTTTCGCTCCATTTTAATATTTTTATAACCGTTATTTATCCCTTTCACATAACTATACACATTATTATCGTAAAAACTTGTAGTTGCAATCGTGTCATCGCTAGAACTTGCGAGAGTTTCGTTGTGCTCATGTTCAGCATTTTGTATATACCGATCTCTACCTGCTACAGCAATAGTACTATGTGCTAAAGGTGATCGCATATATTTCCTTTCAGGACTAGTTCCATAACCATATTTTCCAGAATCAATAAAAATATCCTTTCCCTTATAAGCTAGCGTAAAAGAAAGATCATCATAGTGTTTATGAGTGAGAGTTCCAAAACCACAAATAAACGACATCCAAGTTGACTTAGAAGGGTCTTCTGGATTTTCGGATTGAAATATCGAAATTCCTGCTGTTTGATCATAAAAAGCAGCAAATTTTTTCTCATTTTTGGGAGATTTCATATCCTTGGTATCTCCTATCATTGGGAAATAACCATTTGGTTTCGTAATATAACTATAATATTCATCGATCAGTTTAAATCTATCTACAACACTTTTTCCCAAAGTCAAATCATTATTATTTAAGTACTGTTCGATAGAAAGAAACATTTTATCGTGGACAAAAGCATGATATTCGGGAGAATTTTCCAAATGAACACCTTTATTAGAGAAACTATGGTGGAAGGAATCTCTCAATCTTTGCAGTCCTTTTTGAACATACCCTTTCGCTTCATCTATATCAAAAACCATTCCCAGCATAATAAGCGCCTTATCCATCATCATTCCATGATTATTTTTTCGATAATTTTGATCATCTAGCAAATATTCACCATGTCGCTCTATTAGCTTAATGAAATCATCATTTTCTTGATGGAAATGTTCTTTTGCTATTAAATAATAATATATCAAAGTTTGTGTTCTATTTGCAACTGCGTGATCATACCAAACAAACATATTCTCATGATTAGTCATCTCATATCTTAGCCAGTCTTCTAATACCGACTTTGCTTTTTCCAAATATTTTAATTTCTCACTTACTTCGAAAGCATTGACCAAGTAGCTAATAGGGTGCAAAGCGTGTAAATACAGTTGATATGAATTTTTATTTTTGTTATGTTCATAATTCCATGCTATTGCTACTGAAAAATCAATCACATCCATCCCTTTATTGAGATAAAATTGATTTTCTAGGATTAAGTTTGCAATTTCAATGGTATTAGACTTAATCTCTGTTATTGTTTCAACTCTTTTATCCTGCTGCATCAAATGCAATTTAGATTTAGGTTTGCTCTTAAGTTTTTTTATCTGCTTTTTAGATTTATCTTTAATTTTTTTTAGTTTTAATAAATATGGATTGAATTCGCTCATAATTATCCGTGGCAAAACCGTAGCATATCGTCTTTTTCCGCTTCCAATAATAAATACTTTCACTGTATAATTACTGTGATTGTCAACATTAAAACGATATTTCTTTTCAAGACTATATCCGATACGTTCAACTATTTGCTTTTTTCCATTTTTATCATCAACATACAAATAGACAGCTACCTTATCGTTATCATCCGTAGTTAAGAGGTTTAACTTAATTTGTTTTTTTTCAACCTCAATATTATAGTCTTCTAGTATCGAAAATAAACCATGCAAGACCAAGTTCTTCTTAATACTATCGGGAAAAAACTTTCCGATAGCAGAGTGTCCAGAATAATTGAGAAAATCTAAAATAAACGGGATATTATTTTTCTCAAGAGCAGCTATCAGCGGTGCAGAATGACTCTGATAATGAGGGTCATTTTCCCCAACACAGATGATAACCTTGGATAAACATTCTTTTTTGCTTTCTATTACATTGTTCATGATGTTATCTATATACTCGACCGATTCTTCATCCTGATTTCCCGCCATAAACTCCAATACATTATTAGCGCTCTTAACTTTTTTTAAATAACTACCGATATGAAATTGGGGAGCTCCAGCAATAATTGCCTCAAAATTATACTTCAATCCATAGTAAATAGCAGCTGAACCCCCTTTACTTGAGCCAAGGGAAATCATTTTTTTAATCTTGAATTTTTCACAAATATCATCAATTAATTTCTTTATACTTCTCTCAATTTTAAAATCCCTCTCTACACACAGATAATAAGAACCGCGAGCACCAAAATCATCTAAAATGAATAATTGATGACAATCAAACTCCTCCAAGGTTCGCATATAATTATACTTTGGTGGGTCTCCTTCTGCATGAAAACCAGCAAAGGTAATGGTTAATAAATCAGAATCTTTATATGCAGGAAACAGAACATACTTCACATCGACCTCACCCTTAAATATTTTTTCATGCTTAATTATCTTTTTGGTCATTCCACTCATATTGTTGTTACCTCACATTTTATCCTGAATTATTTTAAGTGTCTAAAAAGCAAAAATCTAACAATAGGAGCACATTCACAACCCCTTTGCTAAAATCCCTCTTTGTAGTCGCAAATTATTTTATAACATCAAACTAAATTCATAATTAGTGGTCTTTATTTTTAGCTGACTAACCTCTTGATTGTAGTTGATTTCTGGCAAGACATCTATTTCTCCAAGTTTAACTAAAGTTAAAAACTCCAAATTTCTTCCTCGCTTAGAGATTTCAATTTGGGATATATCAGTTAACCTAGCAAATTTCTGCGAAATCACACCTCGTGGTGTTTCTCTGTCACCGTGATAAATTTTAATATCATCTATCGCTAATAAAGAAATAATTTCGACCTCATTTTCTCCAGATTTAATACTCACAGACTTGTCTTTCACTGCTGTTATTTCTGCATCCGGTGCTAAATTAAATAATTGCAGACCTTTATTATCACTTTTACTTAATATTTTATCAAAAATAATGATAATGTCTGGTTTCAAAAAAACTAGTGTCCGATAGACTTCCTTTTCGTTATAGTTTAAATTTTTACCTTTGATAAGGTTATATACGGAGTTGTTAATAAAATCTGTTATTGTGATGCTCTTTTGAGTATTTAAAGGTTTTCCTAATTGATAAATCGAATCCTCAATTGTAATTGTATTATGAGCTAAGGGTGATGTGATATATGATCGATATTTATTTTTTGGATCATAGTTATATCTTCCTGAGTCAATGAAAATGTTTTTTCCCTTCCAGAAGAGGTTGAAAGATAAATCATCATGATGTTTATGAGTTTTACTTCCATAGCCACAGATAAAAGTAATCCAAGTAGATAGCTGTGGATCACTTTTATCTAAGTGTTGGATGATGGCAATTCCGGCTTGGATGTCGAGAAAATTGTCGTAAATCTTTTTGTTACGAATTTTTGATAAGGAGCTAGAGTCGCCTAGCATTGGGAGGATTTTGTTGGGTTTAGCTAAGTATTGAAAATATTTTTTTGCTAATTGTAAGCGTTTGTGGTATTCTGCACCGAGTGTGAGATCGTTTTTGTTGAGGAAATTTTCGGTGCTTATGAATAAATCCATAACTAGGATGTGGTAGGCTGGTGAGTTTTCAAGATGCGTTCCTTTATGGCTAAAATCTCGATTAAATGCTTCTTTAATTCTTCCTAGTGCTTTGTATTGCCACTTTTTAGCATCTTTGTGAGTGGCTAGAGCGATTGATAAGAGAATTAATGCGCGATCCATCATGATCCCATGATTATTAGGGCGATAAATCTCATCTTGGTTGAGAAATTGGGCATGCTTAACTAGGCAATCATAAATAATACTTTCATTTAATGTTAATTTATCTCTTGATAACATAAAAAAGAAAGTTATGGTTAGTGCCCTACAAGAGGCAGGATGGTCAGTCCACATTCTTGCAGGGGGTTTTTTGGGAGATGACTTGTCGTATTCAATCCACTCATTTAATATTTCTAGCGATCTTTCTAATAGTTGCATTTCTTCTGTTACTTTATATTGGTTACATAGGTAAGTTATAATGTCGAGGCTGTGCAAATAGACTTGATATGTCGCTGCGCTATGGGAGTGCTCATATTCCCAATTGATACCTTCTTTTTTAATGTCAACTAAGTCAGCATTTTGAAAAAGGTAAAGTTTATCCTCCTTCAAATATTGGATGGTCTTGTCTAATTCAGTCATTGATCTATCTCTTTTAAGCATACTGTCTTCGTCAATTATTTGCATCTTTTTCATAAAAATTCTTGCACACCTTTTAAATCAATTGTAGTGTGTTTGAATCCCCCTCCGAGGATGTGTATCTACAGGTAATCAATAAACTCTCTTCTAAACTTAACATGGATTCTCGTTCCCACAAACATAATCAGTATCGTCAGACTCCAGAAATAGATGGTGTCGATTGGACTTATTGATCTATCATGTGAGTAAAGAAATGCATTACGGTAGCCCATAACTAAATAATAGGCAGGATTAGCGCGCAAAATAATTAGAAACCACAGCTCTGTGACTCTCGGTGTTTCCCACATAATTGGTGTCAAAAAGAAGATGAATCGAACAATATGACTAATAAGCTGCCTCGCATCTTTGACAATGGAAATGATTGTGGATGTAAAAAAAGATAATGCAATCAAAAATATGGTTGTTGTTAGAATAAAGTATATTAACGCCAAGATGCTAAACCCTGCAAAACCTACTCCATGAACTATCATAATAAAAAACACCAAAGATAGTAAAATTAAATGAGTTAGCAGCTGTGCTAAAATAGTATAAAACGGAACGATACTTAAAGGGAAACTCATTTTGGATGCGATGGATAGTTTGCTTGAAATTGAATTGGCACCTTGGTTTATACAAGCACTTATATAAAACCAAGGAATTTTCCCTGACATCAACCACACGATAAACGGTATACCATCAACTGCGTCTCTACCTCGAATTCCAACACCAAAAACAAACCAAAAAATACTTATTTGAATGATTGGATTAAGAAAAAGCCAAATAATCCCTAACGAATTTCCAGCATATTTAGTTACTAATTCATATTTAGCTAAACTATAGATCATACGTCTATTTTCAATTTGCTCGCTTAAAACAGTTATTAATGATTTCATTTTACCTCACTATTACACAAAACTTAAATAAGCGACTAATAAATCAAAGCCCTATCGGGCTTATACTAGTTGATTAATTGTGTTTTCGTGTACAACAATCAAATTTTATTTTATAAATTGATATAAATTACCAAAATTAATTACTTCCATCTTATCGGATGTTTCCTCACCTGATTTAACACAATTACGTGTATCAAGCAACATTGGCTGCCTCATTTTCTCAGCAAGTAGATTGTAATCCAGTAGTTTAAATTCATCGTGATTGGCTAAAACAATAATTAGGTCGGCATTAACGACACTTTCCTCTGCTGAAATAAATTTATATTCAACTGAGGTAACATGTGGATCATGCAAAGTCACTTCAAATCCAGCTTCCATTAGTAAATGAATGATGTCCATTGCTGGGCTTTCACGCATATCGTCAACATTTCCTTTATAAGTCACACCAAAAGCAGCAACTTTAGGATTGATAATACCTTTTAATAGTCGCTTTACTTGCTCTACTACATATTGTGGCATTGAGTCATTTGTCTCACGTGATAATTTGATGATCTTTGCCAAATCTGGTGATTTAGAAACGATGAAATGGGGATCAACAGCTAAACAGTGACCACCAACACCTGGTCCAGGTTGGTGTAAATTTACGCGTGGATGCTTATTAGCCATCTGAATAACATCAATCACATTAATTTCTAAATCATGACATATTTTTGTAAGTTCATTTACTAAGGCAATGTTTACATCACGAAATGTGTTCTCCATTAGTTTTGACATTTCTGCTGTTTTTGCCGTTGTCTGAATAATTTCACCTTGGACAAAAAGTCGATAGATTTTCGCTGCTGCTTGGGCACATGCAGGTGTTATGCCCCCAATAATTCGGTTATTGTGGATTAATTCGTGAAGAATTTTTCCTGGTAGTACACGTTCTGGACAGTGAGATAAGAAGATGTCTACTCCAATTATAAATCCTGCCTTTTCGATAAGTGGTCGCACATGATCATCCATCGTCCGTGGTTCAATGGTTGATTCGACGATTACAACATTCCCTTTTTTTACAAAAGGTAAGATTGCCTCTGTTGCACTTAAAACAGATGTTAAGTCACATGAACGGTACTCATTGTTTTTATTCGGAGTAGGTACAGTAATAATAAAGACATCCGCTGCTTCTGGTGTTAACGATGCTTTAAACTTACCGTTACGGGTAACACTTTTAATTATCTTTTGTAATCCGTACTCTTCAATATGAATCTCACCACGATTAAGGCTATCCACTACTTCAGGAAAAATATCAACTCCTACTACATCTGCATCATATTTTGCAAACATTGCTGATGTTGGTAATCCAATATACCCTAATCCAATAACACATACTTTCACCTTAATTCCTCTTTTCTTCTAGTTAAATAGCTGCTCCTATTTGATTATATCATAATTAATCGAAAATTGAAATAATCTGTAAGCATCTTTGGTAATTTCTTTTACATATGTGGTTGGTGTACTGAACTTAGATATCATGATAATGTAGAATATTTTTAAATCAAACTTTAATTCCGCTTCAGAATATGATATAATAATTTGAAAGCAAGAGGTTGAAAATTACAAATTATGTTTGCATTTGCCTATGAAAACGCGAAGAATTTCAATTAAGTGATACAGATCTGGCAGAGTATTTAAGTAAATAATGCGATAGATCAGCTACTAAAATAGGGATATTAGATAGAATTTTTCGGTAGAACGGAGGTTCGAGATATGTGAGGGAGAGGAGAAAGTTAAGGATTATTTACAAGATAATCGCATTAACCAGCTTCCAAACCTGAAGAAGCTTGTAATTGTTTTCTCAGGTTACGAGGCAGTTAAGGTAAAAGAATTGAATTAACGATTTAATTCCAAGATGCTATTGCACAAATTCCCCAACGCTTGCGCCGAACTAATTTTAAAGGCTCTGTAAAAAATTCGAACGCTTTAATCCGATACCTCATGGCTTGTCGCGACGTAGTTCGTTTTTAGCAATCGGGTAGTTTAGGAAAATTTTTACCCTTTTCTTTTAGGGTTAATACTATACTATTTCTCATCGTTTCTGTTGCTTCTGCTACACAGCCTCGGAAATCTGTTTTTGTACATTGAGATGGCGAATATTTTGCTTTCCACGCGTTCATAATACCGCGCGAATTATTCACAATTGCTCCCAAAGCGTCATTATTAAAGCAAGGAACAACACTTCCGGCATCTCCGCCTTGCATGCCGTATCCCGGAACTAAGAAAATATTATTTGGCATAATTTTTCTTAACTCGTAAGCTTCATGTGGACAGGTTGCTCCGACAACAGCACCAATCGGAGAATACCCAAATTGTCCAACGATTCTCTGGGCTTGTTTGTTGACGTATATTGCCAAATTAGCGTATATTGTATTCCCATTTTCAATAATTCGGTTTTGTATATCATCACTTGATGGATTTGATGTTTTAATTAAAATGAATATACCTTTATTATTATTAATACATGTTTCAACGAACGGATCTAAGCTATCTTTACCTAAAAATGGCGAAACTGTGAGCCAATCCACATCTAAAGACGGTTGTAGCTCTCCGTTTAATAATTCAACTTTTCCTAAATGTCCTTCGGCGTAAGCATCGGCTGTGTTGCCTATATCGTTTCTTTTTCCATCTTCTATTACAATCATGCCGTTTGAACGAGCATATATTGCACTTTCTTGGAACGCCCAAAGCCCCCAATGTCCATATTTTTCATAAAAAGCCACTTGTTGTTTTACAGCAGGTGCAATTTTATGGACAACATCAATCATATCGCGATTAAAATCCAAAATAAC
>Ga0123355_10016906_pt1 | contig 11509 bp, 7 predicted proteins | sample TergutEmb28metaG_3_FD_89872 | JGI IMG/M metagenome (GOLD analysis project Ga0123355, IMG submission 89872) | Embiratermes neotenicus P1 segment gut microbial communities from Petit-Saut dam, French Guiana - Emb289 P1 | ecosystem: Host-associated > Arthropoda: Insects > Digestive system > Gut ...
AAATATCGAAACATGTCTCTGTAATGATTTTTTATTTGTATTTATATAATAAAGTTTGTGTTAACTGTAAAAATATATATATATATATATATATATATATATATATAAATGGGGATGCCTCACCTGAAAATCATTGTTCTGAATGTGCGTGCACCAAGTGAGGAGAAAAGTGATGATTCAAAAGACAGTTTTTATGAGGAATTAGAGAAGGTTTTTGATCATCTTCCTAAGTACCATATGAACATTCTATTAGGAGATTTTAATGCAAAAGTGCGGAGAGAGAATATTTTCAAACTGACAATTGAGAATGAGAGTCTACATCAGGATAGTAATGATAATGTTGTTAGAATAGTAAACTTTGCCACATCAAAAAATCTAGTTGTCAAGGGCACGATGTTCCCACACCAAAACATTCATAAGTACACCTGGACCTCTTGTGATGGGAAGATTGATCACATATTGATATACACGAGATGGCATTTGAGTATACTAGATGTACGAAGTTGCAGGGGAGGTGACTGTGGTACTGATCACTATCTGCTGGTTGCAAAAGTTAGGGAAAGATTGGCAGCAATAAAAAAGCAGCACAGAAGTTTGATGGGGAAAGATTTGATCTCAGGAAGCTAAATGAGCTGAAGGTTAAGAAACAGTATCAGACTGAGGTTACAAACAAGTTTGCAGCTTTGGAGAACCTATGTAATGGCGAGGACATAAATAAGGTTTGGGAGAACTTTAAAGAGAATTACAAAACCTCAGCTAAAGAGAGTTTAGGTCTGCACAAATTAAAACAGCAAAAACCACAGTTTTAGGAAAAATGTTTATGTCTTTTAGATCAAAGGAAGCAGGCTAAAATGCAGTGGGTACAGGATCCAAGCCAAAGCAATGTAGATAATCTGAACAATATAAGACATGAAGCTAGCAGACATTTCACAAAAAGAAGGCGTATCTGAAAGTTAAATTTGAGGAACTTTACACTAACAGTAAGATAATATTAGGGACTTGTATAGGGGCATCAATGACTTCAAGAACGGTTACCAGCCTAGAACAAATGTATTAAAGGATGAGAAGGGTGATTTGGTTGCAAATGCCCACAGTATTTGGCTAGGTGCAAGAACTATTTCTCCCAGCTACTGAATGTATATGGGGTTAATAACGTTAGGCAGACGGAAATATACACAGCAGAACCACTAGTGCCAGAGGTTGAGTTAGGCATTGAAAAGTTAAATGTCACACATTACCAGGTATACATACACTTATTATTTCTGTTTGGAATAAGGAGGCATTGCCTGAGGAGTGGTAGGAGTAGATCATTGTACCTATCTATAAGAAGGGTGATAAAACAGGCTGTAGTAATTATAGGGGCATATTACTTTTGCCAACTACATACAAAATTTTATCCAGCATCCTGCTGTCTAGGTTAACTCCAAATGCAGAGGAAATTACTGGGGATCATCAAGGTGGATTTTGATGCAACAGATAAACTACTGATATATATTCTGCATTCATCAAATACTTGAGAAAAAATAGCAATACAATGAAGCAGAGCCTCAGTCTTTAGAGGCGCCAAGAAAGCTTATTATTCAGTTAGGAGGGAGGTCTTGTATAATATTCTCATCGAGTCTGGCATTCCCATGAAAGTGATAGGGCTAATATGTAGTAAATATGTGTCTGCCTGCAACATATAGCAGAGTCCAGGTAGGCAAGAATTTGTCTGACATGTTTCCTATTAGGAATGACTGGAAACAAGGGGATGCTCTATCATCATTGCTTTTCAATTTTGCTTTGGAGTACACCATTAGGATGGTTCAGGTAAACCAGAATGGTTTCAAATTAAATGGTACACATCAGTTTCTGGTTTATGCTGATGTTAATATATTGGGATGAAGCACACGTGCCATAAAGGAAATTGCAGAAGCTTTGGTAGTGGCTAGTAAGGAGATTGGACTAGAAGTAAATGCTAATAAAACTAAGTACATGGTCATGCATCAAGATCAAAATGCAGGACAAAGTCACAGCATAAGGATTGATAATAGTTCCCTTGAAAGGGTGGAAGAGTTCAAATATTTGGAAACAACCTTAACAAATCAAAATTTTTTTCAGGTAGAAATCAAGAGCAGATTGAAATCAGGAAATGCTTGCTATCATTCGGTGCAGAATATTTTGTCTTCCAGTCTGCTATCCAAAAATTTAAAGATTAAGATATACAGAACTATAATTTTACCTGCTGTTTTGTATGGGTGTGGAACTTGGTCGCTCACAATGAGGGAGGAATGTAGGCTGAGGGTGTTGGAGAATAGGGTGTTGAGGAGAATATTTGGGCCTAAGAGGGACGAGGTAACTAGGGAGTGGAGAAAACTACATAATGAGGAGCTCGATGATGTGTACTCTTCACTCAATACTGTTCATGTGATAAAATTGAGAAGAATTAGATGGGCTGGGCATGTAGCATGTATGGGAGCGACGAGAGGTGTATACAGGGTTTTGGTGGGGAAACCTGAGGGAAAGAGACTGTACAGGGGCCCAGGCGTATATGGGAAGATGGATCTTCAGGAAGTGGGATGTGGGGGTATGGACTGGATCGAGCTGGCTCAGGATAGGTACGGGGGCGGGAACTTGTGAATGCATTAATGAACCTTCAGGTTCCATACAATTCAGAGAATTTCTTGACTAGCTGAAAACTGGTTAGCTACTAAAGAAGGACTCTGCTCCATGGAGTAAGTAAGTAATAATATTCCCTCCCACCTTGCAAGTTTGTGACTGTCATGTTACTATTCCCGATTGCAAGAACAGACAAATAAAATAATAAAAATAAAAAAAATATATACTGTGTTAGGGTGAATGCCAATGGTATAATGTTCATTCCAGGTTCTGTGAAAGTTAAGTTCAAGTGGAAGACACACAGACAGCATGGTGATCTCAAAAGCCTATTTTTTACTTTTAGAAAGTAACACAAACTAATAGTGAAAGATGTACAATAAACTAGTCCTAAATATGTGCCAACAGCAACACAATCTAATTCATGAATTAGTTGCACAGTGCCCCCCAAAAATTAATCTTATGTATCACACATGGAGTAAACTCACACCTATAACTTTTCCCGTTAGATGAACACAGTATATTCCTCCAAAATGTCTGCTACATTTAACACACTTCATGGCATCACTTCATAGAAGTCACTGCTATAAGAACATAAAACTGTATTATACACTTTCATATTGCATACAGACATTCATACTTATCACTGATAACCAAAGTTTTGTGCTTCAAGCACATACTGATTCTATTTCACCAGTGCCATGCGTTGCAGACAAGTGATACAAACATTTGAGGTGGAACCACGAAATGCATCATACAGGTACATGTGATCCATCTCAAAAGTCACTTTATTAACTGGGATACAATAAGCTGGTCAGCTACACACAATTCTGACAAATCGCTACAACTTTGTATTATCTGATAAACAGGATTCAATCAGCAACAGAAACATTTACTAGTTATATCATTATGTCAAACTAAAGCAAAGTAACTGTGAAACTAGTAACAGAATGTTTAAGACCACAATATGCAAAAATTGTAGTTTTCTGTTTGGCTACTGTCCAATGAAATGGAGGGCAGTAATAGTGATTTATTAGTTCAGCTTCAAAGACAACACTGCCAAGAAGTTTAAGAACCACTGAGGTATTACATAAGTACTAAATCAGTCAAATTACCGCCATCTTGTTTCAGTAATCATGTACTGCACTATTAATACTCAACATACATAAGGAACAAGTTTAAGTTTTCCGTTCTATATGTCCACTCTAAGTACATGCGTTTGAAAGGTATTTTTCTGCTGCAGACATCCAGTGATACCCAATGTCTGTTCCTAATGCCATATTTAGGCAATGAAATGCTGCAATCCAAAGTGATATAATGGACTTGTTACTGTTGTTGTTATTATTATTATTATTATTATTATTGGAAAAGACTTCATTACCAAGTTCACATGTATCAACAATTTCTCAAAAATAACTTCAAACGTTTGCACCACTGCCATGATTAGAGTTGTTAAAAAGTTCATACATAATGAGATACTCCAATGTGTGATACATTCAGTGGAACGTTTCCAAAGACATAAATTTTATGAATTATATTACAAATATAGAGGTTATAGCATTTTGGCTTGCAGTTCCGAGCTATCATCAGGTGTTTCAGAAGGAATTTGTCACATATAGGAAGAAAGTTTCTTAGTTAACTCATAATGACATCAGAAGTTGAAATCATGATGTGAGAATAACATGGTCTTCTTGCAGTTCCACATACTGTACCTGTTTAACAAAATGCATTATATGTACACTGCACAGTTCCATCCTTAGGCAAACAGCCAAGCCAAGCCAAGCCATGCAGAGGCAAATGTACAATGTGAAGTAGGTGGAACCCTACCGACAGTTATGGAAACTGTGAGCTTTTTTTAACTTAACGTCTTTATGGCACTCAGAGGTTAAGAACAGGTGTTAGCCATTACAAAAACTACAAATTTATCCTAATTTTAATATGTATTTGGCATTTAATAAATGTAACACAATTATCATATTTTAAAAATTATCTTGTCATTATCTCCAGAATCATTTAACTTTGGATATAGCTTTGGTTGCAGGTATTCTTAGTTATATCGATGTAATTTAACCTACAGAACAATTTCCAGAACTATGGCAGATTTCTCCTGAAACACCCTGTGTATATATACTGAGGTATTCAACATTTACATACATTTTAATTGGAGGAAATAAAATCTCAGTTCTTTTACATGTCTTGGTACAACAGTTACACTTTTCAGTACGATTTATTGGTTATTAATATTCACCCAGTTAGAACCTATACCTAAATTCTGCCAATTGAATGGTGCATAAATACTGGATACCTCAATATCTAAAGGGAAAAGTCCCCCATAACATACCATAGGAGACACAGAGTGGGAGAACAGGTATGGATTTACTCTTTCTTAACCTTGGAACCAGATGGGGATGGGTGTTCAAGGCCAAGCCCTGGCTGCTTTACCCATGAGGACCCCCGATCCCTACTGTAGGAAAGGCTGGGTCAGCCAGTCTGGATGGATATATACAAGAGAAAATCTCTCAACACCATTGGGGTTTGTACCTCGGACAGTCAAGTGCGTAGCAAGTCCCTACACCAAATACACCATCCTGGCAACCACCTCAATAAGTATTGTATGTACATATGAAAGATGATACCTTCAAACACTAAGCCAAAAGATGTGATTGCTTGGACATTTATAATATAATAAAAGTTGTGCCAAATGAAACATTATTCTTCCAAGTCCTTATGAAACTGGTAATATGTTCATGAGCTGTATGCATGCAAATTCCAACTTTTCTTACTGCAATGAATTATTAACTATAACTATCACAATGAATGTCAAACATGAATTTCTCTAGATGCCATGCAGTTTTAAACTATAAAACACTGTTTTAATGGAAGAATCAGATCAGTAAAATCAAACAACACACAACATTATATATAAACACCCTATATTACCCTCTTTACTGTTAGATTTCTGAATGTGCAGCACTTCACAACATCACAATGTGCATTTGAAAAGTCTTTGTCCACATAACTAGAGAGGGTACATTACAAGTAGTAAAAATCATATGTGGCTGGCACTGTTAAGACATTATCCTTTCACCTTGATTTGTAAAACTGAACACCTGATGATGAACACGTGCGGTCATATAACATAGCATTTGAAAACAACGGTAAAAGTTTTGTGTTAGAAGGTATAATCTGAATCTGCGTGAATCGTTTTATTTATAGACTACCTGACATTTTATTAGTGCTAAATGAAATCCTTGTAACAAAGAGTGGATTACTATCCATCTGGGAAGGATTAGTGTAAGGTAACTAACTGTCAATCAGGCACTAGATGTGGATTAGACTGTACACAGAGTTGATTTTTCAAGTTAACGACAAATGCAGTTTGGTCCCATCTGTTACCCATTATGGCTTCATCTAGCAGCAGTATCTGTTGTGGGAGTCCAGTGTTGGATGTGGCAATGTGTGATGCAAACAGTTTTCTAACTTTCAAAAGAATATTAAGGCATGTAACTTACAAAATCTGTAATTATTAATGTAGCCAACTTAGTGTTGAAGATTCATTCAAAAGGAAGATGCAAAGTGCTGTGTCAAGAAAAAAAAAATACTCTTTACATGAAGCTTTCATGCATGCATATGGGTTACCTAATAATGGTCGTATTCCATCATTTAGCACACAATGCAGTCTGGGTATGCGGGTATTTCAAATTGAGTTTTGAGTTAAAATTCCATTACACATTATTATTGTTTTACATCACTAACAAGCGCCAATAGATGTGAGGATGTATAGTGTTAATGTTTATGGTTTATTTTGGCAAACTATATATTTTTAACCTACTTTATTGTAAACAAATAACAGAAATGGCATGCATTATTAATGCATATAAAATGCTGAGTTTGGTAATTTTACATACTTATTCAGTGTAAAAAAAAGTCAAATTTAATGAAAAGTTTCTCATTTTAAGACATACTTATCATTGCAAAACTTCAATGACAGGCATGCTGAATATTTTTTCTCAGTTATTCTTCATTAATGTTCCAGATTTAGATGGATAGGAATTATACAGAGAAAGGCTCTGTGAGAGCCATAAGCAATTTACAGCATGCAGGTATTTTGATAGGAAAGGCATAGAGGACATTATGGAGTGCCATTAAACAAGATTTGAAGTCAAGTGAATGGCCATGTTGATAAAGACTGCAAAAGACCAGGTCCAAAAAACTTTTTTGGGGACAGAATGCGAGAAAGAAATTTACAAAGCAGTCAGAGAGTTGCAAAAAGTGGGGCATGGTTTGAGTCGCAAAGAAATACTGCAATTGGCTGGGGAGATAGATTAAAAAAGAGTGAAACAGATTTTAAAAAATACCGTGCCATCAAAACTATAGTATAAAAGCTTCATGATGTGACATAATTTTACTCTCTGACAGCCGAAAAACCGGCCTTTGCCCAAAGCACTGTGGCAACAGAAAAAACCAGGAAAGAATTCTTTGATAAATGAAGCAGTTTAATCCGTGAACTTAAAAATTACTGGTGCAGGTATGGTGGTTGGCACCATAAAGACACCTTCTTTCATTCTTTTATCACTGAACATACCAATGTGATCTTATGACTTATTTTGACTACGGAATTAAAATAAGGACAGTTGAAGGATTATCAGGATATATTTTTTAAATCTCCCGTAACATTTGTTTAAGAAATTAAATAAAAAGTACTGAAAAACACAGCTGTTGGCACTTGCAAGTATAGTTACTGTCACTAAGCTGTACAATTATCGCCACTCACTATAGTAACATAAATACAGATGTTATGGCTATTCGGAATTATCCATAGTCATGTCAGAGGAAATGTCTGTATACCGGAAACACAATTAGCAGATATAGTAATTTTTTTCCTTCTTCTTTTTCTTCAGGTGTGTGAACTGTTTGATGTAGAACACACTCTTAATGGAAAAGTTTGATGCACAATAAGCATGCTAGGTTTCTGATTTTAACACTCAAAGTGCAATGAAAAATACATTCCCCTTTTAACATTAGGTTTCTCAATAGCAGATTTATCTGCTGTGTCCTTTATTTACGTCTGTTCTCTTTCTCCTTCCGCCTTGCACATCTTATTTTTTCTCATGTTCTTTCTCTTTCAATTAAGCTTTCCATGCTCTACATGTCATTACACATGGCATCCTCTCTGTATCTCTTTTAAACTTTCTTTTCTGTGTGTTTGGCCATTGCAAATCCTCTTGGTGGGGAGAAATGTGTTTGTCTTTAAGCCTGTTCTCTGATCCTGTGTGTATGGTTGTGCTTATGAACGAATATTCATCCACACTACTCGGAGTAATTTCTGCCACATCAAGATCAAATGTTTGTTTGTTTCTCTTTGTTCCTGATTCTACATCATTACACAGGTTGCTACCCAGCAGTTATATCCCTTCTTCCTTCGGTTTTCTACTAATGCACCAATCTGTCTCTTGAGTACAGGTATTGCCTTATACTTTTCTTCTCTTATCTTCAGCTCTGTTATAAGTTGACTTCCCACATTCCTTCAAACATTTTGCATGTTATGTATGATCTTGCTAAGTTTCTGGATGGTGCATATCTTGTTTAGTTCTTTTCCAAGATATTTTGAGAAGTCAGCATTTTCTGGATTCCATAGGTACAAGCCACAATCTTGAAAATCCTGTACAGCTGATCATTCCAGAGAAAATTTCTTCAGAGCTCCATTCAGGACAGAAACTAACATGTCCTTATTTAATATTCTGTCAGAATTTTGCCTATTCCATTCTAGGACTGCTGTTTTCCAAAGCTGGAACATCTAGTGACTGGAAGAGTCTTGTCAAGCTTGGGTACAGAAACATAAAAATTATGGCCAGTGCAGTAGAGAGTTTACTCTGTTGATATGTTAGATGCATGCGGTGTCCATCAATGGAAAGGGGAACACTGAACTTGATACTATATTTTCCAAGATGTGGCATGAAAATCTTTCCAGCATATTGACAAAAAACTTGCGCTGTCATCCATCTAGCAGGGCTGTGTCCTACCCCCATGTCATCAGGAACTCTCTTTGTGGTATCATATGTTATTCTTTTGCATCAATATAGCAGCATCAGTCAGCACAATACTCCAAAAGCAAGGAAGGTGAGCACAACTGTTGTGTATGCTTCTGCAAGGCCTCTATCAAATCCATACACATTTTTGACCCCTCTGCATGCTGCAACTTTACCAGGCTTTGGGTAAAAATTTGAAACATGATCCAGCATCATTCAAAATTCTTGTCTGGTCCTGAAGAATTCCAGAGATTGCCATTCTTTTAAGATACTTTCAACCTGCTGAAACCCATAACTGAAAAGAAAAAACGTTATATTGGGAAGCACTGCTGACCTAAAAAAAATTTACAATAATAAATAGTTTACCTTGTTCTGATAACTGCCTCACCCAGTGTGGCACTGGATGAGATTACACTTTCACTAGTGTGAGTGGACAATTCAGGATGACAGCAAAGGAATGCTTGAAACCATCCATATCCAGGCATATTATCTTTAAAAGGTGTTTTTCTCTGCTTTACAGTTAGAAATACTTCAAAAGACAGTTGAACACCCAGCTTCCTCTGAGGAAATCCTTTTGTAAGCAGCCAATTACCCATCTGACAAAAACGCGTTCTTCATCATAACTATGTTCTGGCGGAGGTCCGAAGAAGATTTTGCACATTCTCTGCCTAATCAGAAATGTAAGCTGGACCTTGGGATAGCCTACTTTTGTGCTGCTGCTTTTTTTTGCCATACTCCCCCCCCCAAGTCTCTGTTACAGCCTCTATAAAACTGCAAGGTTATGAATAAAGTTTTCTCTCTTTCTTCTTAATCCTTTCAGATTTAATCCTATTCATGCTGATACACCTAAAGAAAAAGGAAAATGTCATCAGGAAACTTTTTAGCACTGCCAATAACTACAGAATCAATAGCATATAGCACACTTCATAGTGCTTTGGCACCCCACACCAATTGCTGTTAAATTTCATTCTAAGAGCATGAGAATTAAACTGGTGATTTGTACATCAATAAGGTAAACATAAAGGTCCAAAAATATATCTTATGAACACACAGCATTTTTATGCAGTTTTTAGCACAGGGTGCCAATGACTAAAATTTTGTACTGTTTCATTACAGTTGTTGGCACTCCACCATTTTCTGACAACAACAGTTGACACGTCCAAATTTACAGCAGATCATGTAAAGCAACTCTTCAGGGAAAGATATGTATTTCATAAAACTGTCTTGTAGCATACAAAATTAAATTCAGAAATTAGAAAGTGAAAGGCTGAAGCTTACCTTTAAAAATTGATTTTCTTTGCTCATGCCATTAAGAGCATCTTATATCAAGCAGCTCTGACACTAAAAAAGTGCTTCTGGTTGGTATATGAGGTATAGCACGTTCAAAACGTGATGGCACGCGCGCAGAAACCAGATTTGGTCTTTCAGCGAAACGGACGAGTCCATTTAAATCGGCGGGGGTGTCAGTTCAGTCGACTGCTGGCAGCCAAGGAGTGCGGATCAGCGGACAGCAATTGTATAGACTGTGTTCAAACACAGTGGAAGGCTGCTGGCTACCCACTCCATTCGCATCTTTCCCCTTCACTTCCCCTCCCGTGCGTCACCGTGTGCCATCAGATTTCGAACGCGCTATACCACATGAATGACCAAACATCTATAAATCTGAGTGTCATTCAGATATGGCGCCACTGTTGCCGAAATCTTTATTACAGTACAAAAGAATGAAAAAATGCCAACGGCTGTCATAGTGCCAATCACTATGTTTTCTGTTACCTCTTCTGTGAACTGCCCAATTCATTTAGATAAACAGAAAATATGATTCTAACTCCATGGTGTGACACTTTCAGTAAAATTCAGATTTATGTGCTGACACGTCAAGCAACTTGCTTGTGTACATAATAAGAAAGACAAAACACAACACCAGAGATTCCTGTCATCCTGTGATACAACATTACTATGAATATGGACTTAACCGTCATGGCAGAAGGGGATACGTAAACATCATGCACACTATTGATGCATATAGTACATGAACAAACGGCTTAAAATATAACAAAAATACACCATACTCTACAGCAAGAGACATACTGCATCTGATGCAATCTCAACCAATGCACATAAAAATTGTAATGTGAAACATACATCACATTCAAATACACAGTTACCAGCACATCTGCAAGTTGCTGCTACTGACAAAATAGGAATGTACAGAGTTCCTGAACACCTGCTATGCTCAGGGCACCATAATAAGGGGTATCTGGTGATGTGTTCATACTGAAGCAATGCACATTGTCTCAGTAAATCACCTCTGGAGTGCAAGACAAGTATCTTGTCACATACAGGATGTCCCAGGAGGAATGTGCCAGACTTCGGGAGAGTGTTCCTTATGTTAAAGTATACCGATATAACCCAAGACACCTATATCCAAAGTTGAACGGTTACAGAGATAATGGCCAGAGAAAAGTGCGGTCTTCTTGTGGTTCCACGTACTGCACCTGTTCAGCTGATGCATTAGAAGTACACTGCGCATGTCCTTGAGACTGGAATGCAGTCAACTGTGCTGGCGTTATGAACGGTTACTTACTTGTACGGAGTTGCAAAAATGCCTTTTGTGTTTTCCTATGTGGAATATTGTGACATGCATTTTGTGTATGGATTTTGCAATGGCAATGCACGTGCTGCTGTTGAAGAATACCAAAGGCATTTTCCCGACCGACGGATTCCGTCTAGAGGTGTATTTACTCGTATTCACTAGGCAATGTGTGATACTGGCTGTCTTCCAAGTGTTGCTGTGCAGTCTGAAAGGGAGGTGGTACGAACGATTAACACACGAGAGAACATTCTTGAGATGGTTCAGAGAAGTCCACGTCTGTCCACTCGTAGAA
>Ga0123355_10016907_pt1 | contig 11508 bp, 4 predicted proteins | sample TergutEmb28metaG_3_FD_89872 | JGI IMG/M metagenome (GOLD analysis project Ga0123355, IMG submission 89872) | Embiratermes neotenicus P1 segment gut microbial communities from Petit-Saut dam, French Guiana - Emb289 P1 | ecosystem: Host-associated > Arthropoda: Insects > Digestive system > Gut ...
ATCTGGGAACAACATTAACAAATCAAAATTCTATTCAGGAAGAAATTAAGAGCAGGCTGAAGTCGGGGAATGCTTGTTATTATTTGGTGCAGAATCTTCTGTCATCCAGGTTGCTGTCCAAAAATTTAAAGATCAAGATATATAGAACTATAATTTTGCCTGTTATCCTGTATGGGTGTGAAACTTGGTCACTGACATTGAGGGAGGAACGTAGGCTGAGGGTATTTGAGAACAGGGTGTTGGGGAAAGTATTTGGGCCTAATAGGGACGAGGTAACAGGGGAATGGAGAAAATTACATAATGAAGAGCTTAGGGATCTTTACTCCTTACCCAATTTTGTGCGGGTGGTAAAATCGAGAAGAATGAGATGGGCGGGGCATGTGGCGCATATGGGGTAGGGGAGAGGTGTGCACAGGGTTCTAGTGGGGAAACCTGAGAGAAAGAGACCATTGGGGAGACCCAGACGTAGATGGGAGGATAATATTAAGATGGATCTTTGGGAAGTGGGAGGGGGTGGAGACTGGATGGAGTTGGCTCAGGTTAGGGACAGATGGTGGGAACTTGTAAATACGGTGATGAACTTTCGGGTTCCATAAAGTGCGGTGAATTTCTTGACAAGCTGCAGAACCAGTTAGCTTCTCAAGAAGGACTCTGCTCCATGGAGTAAGTAAGTATCTATTGTCTGATAGGTGATAAAGCGGGCATACTGAGGACATAACATCTTTGCTCTGTGAACATGTTGAGACATTTCTAGCCTTTGAACTAACCCTATCAACCAGTGTGCAGTATGAGAAGGCAGTAGTCTCAAGCTAATCAAGAAACTTTGTGCACTCTGTGAATCTGAAGGTTCATTACAATTCACAAGAATGCACAGAATCCTCTCACAGATGCAACTGGGCCATATTGTCATTGTATTCCTTTCACATCCATTTAAGTATTATCACCCTCCCATCTTCACCCAGATCTCCCATGTGGTCTTTCTTCATCAGATGTTCAAATAAAACTGTGGGCCCAAACCATGAAATATCCTAAATGTCTTGTATTTATGTGTGACATAGCTCAAAACCATTTTGTGAGGTCATATGCTGAAAGCTAAGAGGAAAAACTCTCCACATACACATATAAATTTTATTCGAACACACATATCCCAATGTACTAGATTTTTTTTTCTTTTTTCTCCCCCCCCTCTCTCTCTCTCTCTCTCTCTCTCTCTCTCTCTTTCTCCCCTCCCTGTCTCTCCAAAAATGTTTTTTGAAACAAAGTTTTGCTTATCCAAAAATGGCTGATGTCCAGTGGCTTGCCACCACTGATTCGACATTGGACAGTGTCCACTGGTATTGGTGGTAACCGGATGAGGTGCTGTAGACTCAATTATGTTATGTTTTTTGAACTGTAAAAGTACAAAAAAGATGCCTTATTGCGAAGCTCTGGAAGATGTTAAAACGCCTTATCAGTCAAAGAGCAAAATGTATGCATTGTTCAACATGCACACACTTCTCTGCTTTATGAAGTCAGTTTCCTCAAATAGGCATTAAACTCAGTCTGGACTGTGGCTGTTTGTATTAAATATTGTAATTTGGGGTTTGGTGAGAATGTCTGTTGATACTACATATCATGTGACCAGCTACAGATAAAGTTAAAACTCATATAGATAAAACACTCTGCCATACCACACTGATTCAGCTTCATCTTAAAAAAATTATTGCAATTTGATGATCATACACCAAAAGTAAGTTGTGTTAGAATTTGTGACACAGGTGGTAAATGACATAAGCCTTCTTGTAGGTCGACAGCAAGTTTATGCTCGAATCATCAGTCCTGGGCTGAGACCAGCTGCTGCCAACATTGTCCACCAAAACACAGCCACAGCAGTGACATTGCAGGGCACCACCAGTGAGCCCAGTCCTGCCAATCCACAGCTTGGGGCAGGTCCTTCTGGTAGCACAGAGTAGTAGAAGCCAACACAAAGAGGAAGAATGCAAAGTGTGTCATTTGCTTACAGTCTGCACAACTGCATTGGAAACAGTGATATATTTTCAGGCTCATAGTAGATGGAGGTAAATTATGTGAAACAGAGGCAAAGGCTTTTGAGATTTGAGGTTCTCACAGTGGTATTGATGAGGATACAAGTCTTCTGGAATATTAAGCCACGTTAATTGGTAAAAGGTTATCGACATTCCAGAGTAACTTTTTGCCTCCATCTGCAGGGTCTGGGCAGTCCAAGAAGTGTAGCCACATTGGAGAAAATGGGTGTACTATATAGGTGAGGATGTTTGGAGTAGTAAAGCACTGTGAGTGGTGGTGTTATGCAGTGGGCAAGACCAAGGTGAAAGAGGCAGTTACCTCACCCACTGCATAACACCAGCACTCCTGTCGAGCTCCTCCAAATCATCAGTAACTGTTAACCAGTCAGTGCCATGTCACGTCCCAGAAGACAGGTCTTAAGCAGAGTCCTGTCTATGAATGATCAAATATGAAACTGCAATAACAGTAATATACTGTTGCTTTTGTATAATAATTTTACAAATTGTTGTACATGGTACTGTGTACTGCATCACATATTACTGTGTGTCTGGTTGTTTTATGGAATGATCCCTTCATGTTGTCACAGACATTTACACAGCAATGAAATTTCTTTCAGAGGCTCTCGAAACTAGTAGTGTTAAAACTGTATTTTGCTCCTTTTATACTGCTTTGCTGCAGAATTGAACGTCACATGTGTATGAAATTTGAGTGAGGAGAAACTTAGAGACATCTTATAGAATAAAGACTGCTGCAACTGTGACAGAATGTTTACCTTACACACTATATGATTCTGTTCATGTTACAAATGAAAAGAGAATATAGACTCGGTGTCTTTATCGTTGCACCATGCATTCTGTAGTTTATTTAATTAACACACCAACAAATGCACGTATATATGTTATTTAATAAACCTAAAATTTACATTAAAACAAAAACGCTCCTACATGTTTCAATCACGTGATCATCCTCAGGGAACAATGTATGTTCCCTGAGGATGATCGTGTGATCGAAACATGTAGGAGCGTTTTAAGTGTTTTATTGTAATTTTTAGATTTATTAAATAGCATATATATGTGCATTTGTTGGTGTGTTAATTAAATAGACTGAGTGTGTTTCAGAATGCAGTGCTGAGGAGAATATTTGGACTTGAAATGTAGGAAGTAACATGAGAGATGTAATATATAACGGTCATGCAAAATGAGCTTTATAATTGATATAATCAATGGATATCATTGAAGTGATTAATTTAAAGGGGATAAGGTTTGTTCAACATGTGTGGGAGAATGAAGAATGCATACCGAAGTTTAGTTGAGAAACCTGAAGGAGAAAAAGAACTGGCAGACTTAGGTGTAGATGTGGGCAGACTAGCATTTCAAAATTAAGAACTGCAGGAGTTACAAAATTGCTTAAACTTTGGGCCATAAAAAATAAAATGTTATAAATTACTTATGTATAACTACTTTCGGTCAGTCTGAGCATGTTTAAACTATGTGGGTTGTATGTTTATGCAGGGCAGCATTTTCAGCACCAACATTCACTTTGCATGAAAACTTTGTATCTGATATTTTTAGGCCACTTCAAAAATACAAGACTGACCAAGGAATAAAAAATTAGTTACAAGTGTGATATATTTTAAGATTACTGTCTGAAACTGTTTTTCTGTTACTTGGCTAGACAGCTGGAATGTAATGTGCAGTAATTGAGACAGACCCCAACATGCATGGAAAGCCTATCCAGTCCAATCTCAGGTCCAGTATGATAATCTCTTCATCTGTAAATTAAAAATAAAGTTTGCTAAAACTGAACATTCTGTTTGAAAAGAATATTTGTCATATCCCTGAGTGCAGAAAGCTATGAACTCTTGGTGTACAGGTGTGTTTTCCGTCTCTGTGGCTTTGTTATTGCCACTGACAACTGACTGACTGGAATGGGCACTTACTTGTCCACTGTCATTGTAATAAATTACGATGAACCTCAGATTGTCTCATTGTACTTGTGAAATGTATTCAGCTGATTAAAGGTTACTCATTGTGCAACATGTGCATCCTGGAAAAGATGCCCCCCAACAACAGTGCTGTGTAAAAGAAGAGTATAGAGATGAGTGGAAAATTTTCCGATCACTTTGGCGCCAGATAAAAATAAAATATGAGAACTTATATTTTTTCTTGGGTGAGGCATGCTGTGTATTAAGTATGAATATGAGCAACAAAAATAAGAGATGTTGGTGTAAAAAAATCCCTGTGTAGTTCATTATGTGACCTTAAAATACAGTGAGTGCACACAAAGTCATAGAACCTGCGTTATTTAAAGCTGCAGAGCCCAACTATAACATTAAATCAATCCCAACACCTTTATTCTGGGAGTTCACTGGAGCAGAGAAAATGTAGGGCAGTCCACTTTAATTGGAAGAAAGGAAGCACAACTTCTGAAGAGAAACAGTTAATATTCTAAAATGAGAGTTTTTTCACGTTTTTTTAGGCAAGGCATCCCAATTGTTTTTAAATATACTGGTAAATAAAACAAATATAAGTCAAGTCTATACACAGCTTTGTTTGTAATTAATCATCAGCAACATGTCTTGGCTACACAAGCCATCTTCAGACTGAATACAGAATCATAATAGGAAATATATGTTACAGTGCCATGAATGTTGGTCTGCAGGTATATGAAGTGAATGTGCATTCGCTGCATACACCTATACACCAGTAAAAATGTAAATACCACCATTAATATTACATTTACCCAGTTATAGTAATACACCTCGTACGTTCCTATAAATTTGACAAAAATACTATGTTTTTATAGATTACAATCATAACAATTCTGCGGAAAGAGATATTTTCACGCTGCCCACTACTTTCAAGTCTTGCGCTAGCCTACACTTCAACATCCACCTCCACAAGACCACCATTATTTTATAATATTATTTAAAATTTTTAAAGTTTTAATTTACAGATTTTACAAAACCTTCCAACTCTATTTTTAATGTGTAATACATCTTATAATACCTCCATTTGAAGTAAGACAAGATCATGTCTATAATATTCATGACATTGTAATGTATATTTCCTATATAATTTTGTATTCAGCCTGAAGATGGATTTTATAGCTGAAACCTGTTGCTGATTTAAAAACAATGTTGTGTATAGACTTGATTTATATTTATTTTATTTACTGGTGGCTTTTTCAAATGTCAAGAAGTACTTCATAAGGTGTGAGGGCTGCTTAGAAGGTGGAGGTTAGAAGTTTGAGAGTTAAAATAAGGTAAGGTGACCTGTGGGGAGAAATTCCCAGCAGATGCAGGTTTTGTGTGTGATAAATCACCACGTCTGCCATATTTAGGGACACGATAATAATACCTTCGTGTGACACATTGTCAAAGGCTATATTAGAACATTTTCCATCATCCTACTCTTTTATATAAAAATCACAATGTTCTGGGAAGGGGCTGAATTTCTGTCTTCTGGCAGATAGTGCACAAAGAAATTCTTACTCCATTGGGCTCAAATGTATAGCTACTGTCATAACTGTTATGTATAATTCTTTATGTAAGAACCATAAGATTCCAGAAATTAGCCTGTTTCCATCATCAGGTGGAGAAGAGAAATTCGTACTTTGTTGGATCCCCTGTTAAAGCTACACTCACACCCATTACTGAATTTTGTGGTTTTTGTATAAAGAATTATGTGTTTAGGTATGACAGTTGTTGGCCCTGCTGGTGTGTGGTGTGTTCAAATAAACTGACCTACAGCATTTCATTCCAGGTTGGGATTGAATATGACAGTTTCAAAATTAAAATTAATTGTGAGATTGAATATCATATGACACCTTTTCATTTTGACAGGTAAGTACCCTGGCTGCAGAGAAATCTTCTGCATTCATCTTTGGTAGGTTCCTCAGAATTATTGGTATGTCTACACCAGACTACACTGTGTTATTTCCCAGAAGTCCATAATGTGAAAATGAATTGTACCAAGTGGAGTGTGTTATGTCAAAATATATATCAACCTGAAAAAGGTGAATGCTGTGATTTCTTTGACAAACATGTAGCTACAAATATATCATTGTTCATCAAAGCCTTGAAAGACTGTGTGAGTCTGAGAGTGTGTGCACACATACAGATGTGTATGGTAGTGACCTTCAGTGACACAAGATTGGTGCATTTACTGCATACAAGATTATTTCAGAATTAAGTGTGTGTATTTTTGAGATTACTGTTGGCAGTGTTTCACATGATGAGCTCAGAGAATGAATACTGTATGTTCAGGAAGTCTCATTTACACTAAATAAAAGTGACCAAAGAAAGGGGTGACAGGTTACTAATTTTGGTTTAAAAGTTTCTATTTTTCACCAGCATTGCTTCAATTGCCATAATTTAATACTCACTTTTGTGAGAACCTCAGACATCACATATTGTGTTTTCTCTAATCCAGAGCTGTATGAAGTGATATATTGTGTGGCTAGTTACCCAAATACTTATAACTTATACAAAAAAGAATGTGTAAGACCTATAAAAAAATTTCACAGTATGTACTTACTGATGACTCTTCTGTCACTGGTAACAGAGACAAGTTCTTACTTTAGGCAAGGACGTTATCCTCTAAGTTCAGGATCACTGAAGACAGACAGTCACAAGAGAATTAACAAAGGTGAATAGATTCAGTGAAGTGTATGAGGACAGATGGGGAAGAGGCAGCACTGAACCAGCAGAGGTTTGCACTTTTCTCTATAGGGAAGGGGAATAAAATCATCAGCTGGGGACAGGGTTCTTTGTACATAAGAGAGTCATATCAGTAGTTAAGGAAACAGAGGTAAGTAGTGATAGGATTTGTACATCAGAGGAAAGAGGCTAAATTCAGTGGTTACAGGATCCAAGTAAAAATTAGTCCAGATAATCAGACAGTATAAGGCATGGAACTAGTGGACATTTCTGGAGCAAAAGTAAATAATATTTGAAAGGTGAAATTAATTAACTTGGAACAGACAGAACATGAATATTAGATTCTTGTATTGAGGCATCAATGAATTTAAGAAGGGTTACCAGTCTAGGATTATGTGAGGTTGCAGGCTACTGCTAGGTACTTGAGGCTTTGATCTTCTGGGATGTTACCCAACATATTGGTTACCAGTGTTTCATGACCGCCTGTTGGTCCCATCCTCAAGGGTCAAGCAGAGTGTCCAAAAACATCAGTAACAAATTACCAACTTAGGCTGTGTAACATCCCGGCCTCAGTGTAGGATTAACTTGGTAAAGGATGAGAAGGTTGATCTGCTCGCAAATGCCCATTGTATTTTGCGTAGGTGCAAGAATCACTTGTTAGTTTCTGAAATCAGCATCCAATTTCTAATTTTGAAGCATGTGACATGTTTTCATGATCCTGGTGTTCTGTTTTGCCATTGAGAGCCTCTCTAATGCAATTCTTAATCTGTTTACTAAATTTAGTAATAACAACAGGCAGTAACTTCTGAGGCATGAACAACAGTGTTCTGAAATGATGTCTGCTGGTACATCGTAGAAAAGTATACCTCTTTTTGATGGGGTAGTTTTGTATAGAGTGGCAGCCACATAGATATTTTCTTCACCTCTTAGTTTGATGATGATAACTGATGAGGCATTGCATCCATGAATACACAGTTTGGTACATAAATTTGTCCTAAATATACCTAAATATTTTATATGAACATAGTTTGGAAGCTAATCAGTTACAAACATTGTAACAGTGCAGAACCTTGAGATTATATCCAACAGTCTTATTGTGTACATAGTCTTCACTGAATAACTTCTTTGTGAAAGCAAAATAAAACAGCTATGATAATACTAATAGATATGTGGTGTTAGGAACCTTTGCACTAGAAGAGGAGGTCTTACAAGTTCTGATCCATGATAAAATATTGTAGTGTTCCAAGACTAATGTTGCTACTTTTTTTTGGTGTGCCTGGTATGAAGGTGGAAGATAAGAGTTGTTCCTGTACTTAGTTAAGCACCCCAACAAGAAGGCCTAGGAGGAAATGAAGGTACAGTTCCATTCGTTGTTGGTATGAGCATTAGATATAGGTTTGCAAATACTTAAATGCAGTTGTAAAAGTTATAAGCTAGAAGTCCAACAACAAGTGTGCTAAATTGGGTGCACAAATTTTCCAAAAATCTAGGAACCACCTCAAAATTCTAGGTGCCAGAAGTGTGACATGTAACAAGTTCCATACAGATGTTGGGCACCACTGAACAATATTTAGTCCTTCCAGACTAGTGTCATAACCCAGAAGAAGTCTTCTCCACTGACTATGGAGGCAGCAGTTTCTTCCAAAACAATGGTAATCACCTGCTGGACTACATTCTGTAATATCCCAGAAGTCTTATCCTGAAAGTCAAGGCAGTTGTTTCCTTCAGCATGTTGGTAGCCCTACTGTATCACATGATCTCATATCCCAGAAGAAATCATCTGTGTTAAAGATAGAGGTAACAATTTTCTCAGAAACACTGGTAACCCCATACCAAACTACATGGTGCAATAACCCACCAGTCTTGTGACCCTGAAGGTGGAAACAGTAGTTTTACATAAAATATTGGAAACCAAACTACCAGATTACAGTCATCCAAAATAATTCTTCCACCCTGAAGATGGAGACATTTTCATCCAACATATACCAGATATCACAGTGTAATAACTTAGAAGTATTTTACCTTGCAAATGAAAGTACCCGTTTTCCCCAAGACACTGGTAACCAACCCACCAGATTCCATTGTGTCAAAATGCAGAAGTCTGCCCTGCAAATGCAGTGAGCAAGTTCACCCAAAATATTGATAACTAAAGTGTGATAACCTCAAAGACAATAATTTAAATGTTTTTCAAATGCTGTTGGTACTGTTACTGATCTGGTACAGTACATTAGTTAACCAGAAGTTGAGTAATCAAGAATTTGCTGGTTTTTATGTATAAGTATATGCACAGCCCATACAGCAGAATATTAGAATTACAAGTGAGCTGTGTATGAAGGTTTTGAGTGTGAGGGCAAAGAGAAGAGGCCATTAAGAATAGTCCCCATTAGCACTGATGCATTTTGCCACCCTCTACATAGAACTCACTTGGGTGGCCTTGAAACCTGTGTACCACCACAAGATTCTTTGTCTATTGTGAATCTAAGACATTGACCATCCGAGGACCTTGACATTACCATAAACACAGCACTATTGTTGAACCCTCCATTATCTTAATACCACCATCAAGAGAGCATCTCAGCATGCTCATGAGGGGAATCACTGTGTTGCTTGACATAACTAACCTCATGTGACCAACACTGCCCAGGGCACTTGCAGCCCAGATGCTCCACCCACCATCATGTGACTTCCATATGTATAGCTCCCCCTCCCCCCCCCTCAAAAAAGCACTAAATGGCCATACAGTTGGGTCAGAGACATCCAGGCTGTAGTGGTGTAGTAATGGTTACAACAGCAGGTCAGAAGTTCATTGCAAAGTGAATCCATCAGTTGATGTGCCTGTGGGAACTATTTCTAATGGCTTCTATCATGCACCCACAACAGTCTCCAGATGTGTTTGATTTGAATATTCTCCATACTTTTTAAAATGTATTAATGTATGTTGCCATGCATACGTTGCTTCAGAGAAGTATGCGAGTACTCGGCCTTTGTGTCAGAGCTGGTGCTACCCGCCGGACAATTTGTTTTGTAGCATAGGATACCAACAAATACGAGTGCCAAAATTTCCAACCAAGCTTGTGTAAGGTTACCCAATATAACTAAAAAATAGGACAACTAAATTGTGAAGCAATAAGTGGCTAGGACTGCTGACCCATTTTCAGGAGTCACAGGTCGGAATTTGTTGTTGAGCTACTCTGCTTCATGGGTTGATTTGGTTCACAAAAAAAGATGGGTAAAAATAAAGCACAGCACAATGTAAACTTTTGTATAATCTTCAGTATGTTACTTACATTGCATAGTACTAAGTACAGTCTTGTCCAATTCATTTAAGGCTCACTTTCTTTATGTACAGGTGTTCATTTTATTGTATCCCCAAGCATGACAGCTTTTACAAGAGATATGTCATATAGGAATCCTCAATCCACCAGGAATTGAGATTCTGTTTTTAACATGCCATTCAACTAATCTTATTTTATACAAGAGTCATGAAGTGCTGTAAGTTCCTGGCAGATGCAGACTTCCTTTGCGATAAAACTCCCATGCTCAGGGATAAGATAAAATTGACATATTGTATAATGGAATTATAATATGGAGGAAACCAACTGTACGTGACACTACAATTTTAAGTGAACCAATACATAGTAAAACAATCTGCACAACAATTAATACAACAAAAAGGACCGGTCCATAATTAGTATACAGTGTTGTAACAAATGTTACAGTTTACCACTTTCTAGTAGCCAAGACATTATCAGTCATCTGGTGTTAATGTAGGAATAACTGCAACAAGAAATCAGTCACATGAACATAAAATACTGCTAAATAAATAGCAGATATTCCCCAAATTCCACAATTCTGACTGAACAGAAGTTCCACTTTACACAGCCATGTATGATTTTTTCAGTGAAAATTACAGGTAGTGAAACCAATGATGTAACAAAAATGAGCATCAGTAGTTATATAGGAAGAGCTAGAGAAACAAACATTCAGTTATTTTGACCAGTCTTGGGAACAGATATCTCAGAAGCTAGGGTTACTTGTACCGTAGTCACATCACCATTACCCTGATCAGCATTGGTCTACATCAAAATGCACATGATTTGCATCCCTGTGTACCAGAAAACCATAAGTTAACATCCTCCTGAAATGTCTTCTGTAATGTTTATGGAATCCAAACTTCAAAGACATAACCAAAAATCTTGCCAGCAGATCCTATCCCAAGCTAGTTCAACTTAGTTCACTTTCCAACCAAGTATTTCCACAATATTCATTTTAATATCATCCTTCTGTGTTTCAGCCGAACAAGACTTGAATGCCACCTGCTAATAATTTAAACCCCTTTCCAACATGTGAACAATTAAGTAATGAAAGGTATGTAAAACCCACGAACACTTATACCTGTCACAATGTTATATTCAGAAAGAACTGAACCAGTGTCTGCAGGACACAAAGTCCTGTAATTCTCAGCTATGTGGATGTTAAGGGATTTCTACTACACTGTTCAGTGCTCAGATATCATTATGGCAGTCATAACCAAAGGAATGTCTTCTTGAACAGAGTCCTTCTAGAGAAGCTAATAGTCACCTATCGAGTTTAGTAATTCCCTGGAAGAAAAGGTGGCACTATTCATGAGGCAAAATTGACAAATTGAAGTCCATTTTTAGCTTGATTTCCTTCCTTAACTACAAAAGACACGGGCATCAAATACCATCGTACACCAAAAAGGGGGGGGGGGGGGGGTTTTTTTATATAATAAAAAAATAACTAACAATCCTGCTGAGTGCACAATTTTGAAGCCTCAATTTTTCACCATACCCTTTATTAAG
>Ga0123355_10016908_pt1 | contig 11508 bp, 7 predicted proteins | sample TergutEmb28metaG_3_FD_89872 | JGI IMG/M metagenome (GOLD analysis project Ga0123355, IMG submission 89872) | Embiratermes neotenicus P1 segment gut microbial communities from Petit-Saut dam, French Guiana - Emb289 P1 | ecosystem: Host-associated > Arthropoda: Insects > Digestive system > Gut ...
GCCTTAGAAATAAATTTTTTAGAAAAAAAATTTTTATAGAGAAAAAAAAAAAGAAGAGGTGCAAATTTTTTAATTGTTTCCCCCCCCCCCCCCCTTATTTTAATTTTTGTTCGGTGCAATATTTTATGATTGGAAATGTGGACCAACGCAAAGCCACAGTACAAGAGCAACACCACTTACAACAGGAGCACCAACAGAGAATACGGGCATAACATGTACGCATGCCGCCACACCACCGAAAATAGAAAAATAGCAACTTCATTATAGGAATTTTAACACTCCCTGAGGATGGTCAAAAGGAATGACCAAAACATGTAGGAGTTATAACAAATTTTAAACAAAGTGATATGTTTTAAAGTATTCTATGTAAATAAATATTTTAAAAGCATATAACAGTACAAGTAGTTGGTCCACATTTCCAATGCAATGTTTTAATTGTAGTTCAAAATTTTTAGGATCATGAGTTATATCTTTGATATGTGGAGGGAGATTATTGTAAACTCCTTCTCCTGAATAGTAAATTCCGTTCTGATATTTTGTCAGATTGGATATAGGTTGATGAAGGTTTGCATGTTGTGTGGTATCTACAGTATGAATCTCCTTTTTACATCCCAGCATAATTCTAATCATACTTTTGCATCCTGAAAATTTTTATACCATATGGTGAGTTACCCAAAAATGGTAAACCATAATTTATAATTGAATTAAAATTGGAGTAGTAAACTATTTGCAAAGTATTTAGAGACATATATGGTTTAATGGATGTCATTATATAGCAAACTGCACCCAATTTTGGAAGAATATGTTCAATGTGATATTTTCATTTTATTTTATCATTGATATATATGCATGTGTGTGTGTGTCAAGAAATTTGATATTGGATGTGGGTGTGGATTGGTTATTGTCATAAGCAATGTATATTTTAATATATATATATATATTAATATTGGTTTTGGGCTTATTAGTAGGAAACTGAATGTAGTATGTTTTGTTAAAATTTATAGAAAGTAGATTTACATTTAGGCATTCATTGTATAAACTTGAAAGCACCAGTTCTATTAATTTGAAAGTCATTTTTGTTTGAACTTGTGACTAGTATACTAGTATCATCTGCAAACAATATTGGTATGGTTTTATTGCTATAATTCTGGGTAAAGAATGAACAACAATGGACCCAAAATTGATCCCTGCAGAACTCCATGCTTCATTTCTTCCCACATAAAAAAATCATTTTGGTTAAGATCACTATTTGTGATTTAAGACCCTTTGATACCTGTTTCTGAAAGGTGAATCAAACCATAACTTAGCTTTTCCTTTTACACCATAAAATTCCAATTTAGATAATAAGTCTGTAAGAAGTGGAGGAAACTATTGAACCCTTGCCATGACTCTGGCTCAAGGAAGGAAATGCAGGTGGCTGAGGTAATAGGACAAATAATACTGTTGCATGTTTGCTATCATTCATTGTTGGAATAAGCTTAAATGAAACTGGAAAAGCCTGGAATAAATCTTGAAATTTATGTTATGTTGTACAACACTTGCCAGCCTGGTAAGATTCTGAACTCTTAATGGGAGGTTTTACCTTCTACAGTGTGTCTCTTGATCACTTTCCTCAGTACAGTAGCTGTCATGGCATGCCCTGCAGTGAAATTGTGATGGCCAGGAACATAATAAAAAGGACACCACATTTCTTGGCAATAGTAAATGTCATATGTATACCTTTTTACCAGGAACTGTGTATGCAATAGCTACACAATTCTGTAGGCATGCAGGTGCACTGTTTATTAACATATTGTTGAGTTATGAAACTGATAAGATAGAAACGTAGTTTATTTCTGTGAGTACTCTTTCCTACATGTTTCATACACAAAAACAATGTAAGTCCCTTGTGTATTACTTTTGCATATTGAAAACTGTCTGTAGTTTTTTTTTATCCTATGCCAATTACAGGCATGTCTCACATTTTTCCTGCAGTCCAATATAATTTTGATAATTTCCACCATCTATCCCAGTTGTTGACATTGTCCACGGCATCTATCAGACTTTGACATGTGTGGTTGTGGTCAAGGTGGATTTCTTTGGTGTTGCTGCACAGTGGGCACATTGAGGAGTCCCTTAATCCAATTATATTCAGGTGTTCCAAAGACACTGGAAAAGTCCATGGCCTGTCATGAACAGTTACTTGGATAATGGTATAGCTGTCTACTGAAAGGCAGAGGGGGAGTTTAAAAAAATGTTTTATAAAGTTAAGGTTGACATGTTATTTCACTGACTTCAGACCATCCGTATTCTTAATCACAAAAATGTTTACCTAATTGCTGCATTACTTTCCCTTTCCCTGCATCCCCTTTAGTGAATTCAATATAGCATAGACAATGAACATTAATGTCTTATGCTCAGTAACTACTGATTTGAGAGTTCTATTCCATATAAAACTAAGAATTTGCTGAGATTTGTATTTTCCCATCCTCACTTGTGTGGTAAGTTTGTATCTGCCAAACTTCTGAATACTAGCTTGACAATGAATGTTTCTGGCTGTATTGTTCCTCAGTTTCTATGGCACATTTCAATTTGTACCATTATTTAGGGCAGAGTCCATGGTAAAGTTAAAGCATTCCCATTACATGCCTGGACAGGCCTTGAGGGTTCCAGGAGGTTGAGACTCCCAGATTTCAAGACAGTTGGCACATGAGGTGATAAGGTTGTCAGCTGTACGCACCAGCTCATTTCTGTTAGAGGCTGAATCAACCCCAGGGCCATAGTACGGCTGGAAGGATTATGTCAATGAAAAACCCGTGATCTTCTGATGTGCAGCGCAGTGCCTCAACCGACTGCACTACCGCGTGCCCCCCAGAGTCCATGGCGGTGTTGTGAATTCGTAGACATTTTGTTGAAATAAATAGTTCTGACATACTGTTTTATTTTATCCTCACTCTCATTATTTGTCACAATTGCTTTACCATAAACATTTTGGGAATTATTAATTTTCCTATCAGTCAGTCTTCTTCGTACAGGAGATTTTTCATCTTCCAGTTGTGTCCCATTGAGTTATATTTGCAGCTTGCGAAGATGAGCCCATTCTTCTTTGTATATGCTGTCTGCATTCCTGTTTCCTTCCTCAGCTTCCCCTAAGACCTTGTCTGTACTACATTCAAAAATCCGTTTTTGTGAACATCTGTCACATAAACATACCCAGTGCTCTGCTGCCACCAATCCACCCCTGCTACCCTGAAAATGTATGTTGTGTGCATTACATTCTTGGTGGCATTTTAGTGTTTAAGTCTCCTTTGCATTGGCACACTTTTGATAATACATGACAGTCTTCTGTAGATCAGTTGTGAGTTCCTGTGAAATGAACTTTGCATTTCATGAACGTTTCATATGATGTTTCTGTAGTAAGTTTGCTCAGTAGAGTAAAAGACGGGAGAACAGACATGTGACAAATCAGTTGACAAAGTTGAAACTATTATGTTTTAAAAATTCTTTTCATATAATTTTAAATAACCAGTGATTTACTTTTCCTTAGGTGCCATATCTCCTTGTTGCTATCAGTGTTGAAAGTTTTGGAGATTTTATGTTTTTATTCAGATCATTTAAGTTTAATTAATCGCGAATATCTGACACATGAAACTTGAAACTCTTGTATGTACACATTCATCGTTTTGTTTTATCTTATCTTTACAAGGGTCATGGTCACTTATATGATGAATTTTTTTTAAGAGACCATACACTCATAAGTATATAAGGCCATTTAAAAATATTTTTCACTTGTTTGCCTTGAACTGTGGACCATTTGGACATTGTTATGTGTGTGCTGTGTTAGTCATACTTTCGGCTAAAGTATTTAATATTTCAGCATTTTTATAATTTAGCAATATGCATATGCATGTCAGAGTCAAGGCTAATGTAACATCAGAGTACAAACCAATAGGAACATCCTGCAGTTATATCATTTTCTTAGATGAATTTCATTGTCACTCATTTGAAGAGTTCACTTAGCCACTTAAATATTCATAGAAAAGAATAAATTGTTGAAATATGTCTTGGAGTAGAGGACTGTTGAAGAATTTGTTTAATTTTGTGTGGGGTGTTGATGAAAGTAAGTAATGAATTTTATTCAGCATTAAAAGAATAGTGACAATGTAATATATATTTGCATGATTTCAGACTTCTGCCATAGTGTAAATAAGACCTTTGAACTTATGGAATGTTACATGTTGTTGATTGGTAGTTAGTTACCAACGTTTTGGGACAACTTATCGATCCCAACTGCAAGGGTTAAACAGTCCAAGAAGAGTGCATATCTCAATACTGCGTAACATCCCAGAAGATAAAAAAAACTAATGTATATTTGATTATAGAATTTTAAATATATTTTTAACTTCACTGAACTTAATTATATTTTACACTTCTCATGATAAAGTGTTTTTAAGGCCCCAGTCATTTATTCATTTTATGAATATATCATGTCACATGTTTTGAAAACATGAAGTTGGACTTCCTGTGTAATATTAAAGTATTATACAGTAATGTGTGACAGCAACTAAGTAATGATATGCTTGCAGTTACATAATGTCTCTAGTTTTTACAGCAGTTATATCCATCCACAGATAAAATATGAATATCACATCTGTTGTGAGTGAAAGGATGTAGTGAATGCTGGTAAAAGTATTGAGAATTGTCTTGAAAATGTGAACCATTATTTGGCTATTTATCTACTGTTTGTACGTAGTTTATCAGATTTTCATATACATATTTTATTGCAGCCTGGGATGTCAGCAGCTGTGGTTTATGATAGTAAAAAATATGTAAAAAAAACCACTTGCATGATTAAAGAGACAGAATAAATCCAGTCAAATCACAGTATATTTAGTTGACGGATCAGCTACATGTTTTGACCAAACATGGTCATCATGAGGCTGTCTGCAGGAAAGAAAAGACGAATTAAAACAGCTGTACTGGGATTGAGATCTCAGTGGCTTACTTGTTATATATAGAAAAATTTATACATAGCAGAGGTGAATAGCCTTATGAATAAAAATACTACAACTTACAAATGTATAAGTTTCTGGAATTCTGAAAAAAGATTTGGGTAAATAAACTATAGGTTAAAATGTTAAACTAGAAAGAATGTAGACACTTCTTGGGAGTTGGCCTATGACAGTCTGTTTTTATTGGTCCCTGTGTTATAGATATTTACTTCCATGAGAGTTCCGATTCTCTCAAAGAGAGTGGTGGATTATGTGGGTCATTCTTATTGGTATTAGAAACTTAAAACAATAATAAGAAGGAAAGAGAAAACATTTGGTACTGCTCAGTATGTTAAAATAATGGTTTGGAAAAGTCAAGTTGGATAGAAACAGAACAGAACTTTAGACCTTCATATGTTTGAGTTGGTAAATTTTTTACATATTGTTGGATGGTTGCTCTTTTATATTAATCCTTAAGTAGGCCTATAGAAGAAGAAGTGCCTAGTGCCCACCCTGAAGCCTCAGAATGAAAACCCACAGGACATCAACCACAAACAGCAATCTGCACCCCATTGGCCACAGAAAGGACTGCTTGCCAGTAGAATATGCCATGCCAGTGACTAGCAAGCTGAGAGAAAAGCTGTGTCTCATTTAACACAAACCATCACTCATTCTGACTAGGAATTTTTCATTCCACCACGGATTGATAATATGCCTTGTGAAGATAATTTGCTGTAACCAGCATCATATGACAACTCAACAACCCCCCAGCAGATGTTCAGCAGAGAAAATCAGAGATGCCACTGCCACCATCATGATGTCAGAAATAATTTTCTGGCCTTCTCAGAAGATGCTATATTAACACCTTATTATGTAACCAGTTTTTAGTTTGGACCACAGAAGCTGGGACTCACATAGTTACCCAAATATGGTCAAATAATGACCATGCTTTTCTGCCAACCTGTCAGTATGCAATTTTTATCATTTCATGTTTTAGTTTAAGTCATATTAAGCTGCAAGGCAAGAATCTGACATCACCTGCTGAGTGCATCTTCAGAAGATATATCCTTGATCCTTGAGGAGGTGAGCTTTGAAATCATGAAGTGTCAAGCAAATGACAGCCAAATGCCCTTTACCTGAGGCCTGTTTGTCTACTGTCTCTGTGCACCTTTTCTCACCAACTCTGACATGCCTCCGAAAGTCACAGTCATCTGTTTGTTTCCTTCTCCAGTATCCTTATAAAAGTCTGAGCCTTCAGGGCTGAGAGTCATCTGACACAGTGCTGTAATGTTCAACATTTTGGCCACACCTGGGTCCAGTGTATGCTGTCCTTTAGATGTTTCTAGAGCAGGGATGGCCATTATTATCAGGACTGTCCAAAGAAGAATAACAGTGTTATCATACAGATATGCTGCAACTACATCCAGAAGCTACAGAGGATGTAGTTGTGCCCTGCAGGAGCAGCATTCCATCCTCCAAGTACCAGATTGTCAGAGTCTTGCATCAGAAATAGTTATGCCAAAGGGGTCATACACTTCATTCAAAGTGACCTGATAGCAACACTGGAGCCAGGACATGGTACTGATGGTGAGATAGATTTATAACCACAGCACAGATTATCATGATGGGAATACGGGTTGCGGAAGTGGAATGCCACTGCTTTGTTATTATTTTGGATGCTGTCTTTTGTCTTGCCCAGAGAAAATGAGGGGCTACTGTTGTTGCATTAGAGCAACCTCTGTTCCTCTCAACATGTCTGACCATTCTCCCTAGTAAGGAGGAACCAAAGTGAAGAAAAAGTACCTTTCTCTACATCGCTGTCTGGTCCAAATCTCGAACAGAATTCAGTAGCGAAGTAAATATGGGTTGACTGTGGGCTGTTTGTCAGGCATCCACTGTCACTACCAGTTGGAAATAATAAAGCATTAAGAAAATTTGTGGTTAGGTGAACTGTGACTGCTGTTAACACACATCACAGCCTAAGTTTTTTCACCTTCACTAAACTAAAATATACATAGATATGTCTACAGATAAATTAGGCAGAATATGAAGAAATGCCTTAAAAAGATGCACCACAATGGATATCTTGTGGCTGTAAAACTGGTTTTATATGCCGTTGAAGCTCTGTCTCCAGCAAATGTTGATTGCCTGTTGAGATGCTACTTATCTTTCACTTGTGTACAAAAATTAAAAATAGAAAAACAGATATTGAATGTGGCAGAATTGGTTATCTATGGAAAAGTGTGGATGCTTGAATCTCATGCTTATCAAAACTGTGGTTGGCAAGGAATTGCTGTGTTTATATAAAGTAATTTTACATTTGTGTGTTAGATTCTGCTTCGTATATTTATTACATGCTTATAAATGTGGTTGCATAAAAATAATGTTGTGTGTTCAGTGCACTTGATATATGAAGTGAATGCAAAATGGAGATTGGCATGTTTTCAGCCATATGATTTACCTCCCAGACAAACTGGTAGATCTGGAAGAAGTTTGTTGTGGGATGTTGGCACAGGAAGTTGTTATTTGAAATGTATTTAGTTCCTGCATTGTCCATAGTTGCTGAGTGATGAAATTGAACTTGTCAGATTTTACAAAAATGTGTCACACAGAAAATGACATAGTGTGGATCCCTTCAAGATCAGTAACATATTTTAGCTTTTTTTTATATTGATGTGTGTTAACAACACATGTTGGTTGAGTTTTTTTTTTTTTTTTTATAAAATGATATTTGAATTTGCAACAGATTAACATCAGGACCCTCATACAAGTATGTACATTTTTAAGTATTGGATTAGGAAACTATGCTTTTTCAAATGAATTAACACATCTTCCCTCTTATTTTGCATTAGATTTGTTTCTGCTTTACTGGGTTTTGCTAATGTTTTGTAATAACTGTTATACAGTATGATTTAGTGACTCATTACAAATTGCTCTGTTGCAGAAAGAATGCCAGTTGTAACTGGAAAATATGGTCCACTTGTTGGTGCAATAGATGAAGGAACAAGCAGTGCAAGATTTTTGGTAAGCAACAAATTTCAGACTTTCTCACAAGAGACTTTATGGTGACAACAATAACATCTTCACAACATCAAAGGAATTTAATTGTTTTAATTGATTCTCAGTATTTGTCATCATTCTTGGCTAGTTAGTGCACAAATTATAAATAATACACTTTATCTTGGACTTTTGTATACAAATGCCTGGGATGTCTGAAACATGGATTAGTTTCAATATACATCAATTGTTGCAGTATCTGGTCAAGAGATGGTAAAGAACACTTGCAATCAAGGTGGAAACACTAGTGAGTCACAGTTATATTGTTTACTAGCATTAGTTGGTGGCCGGGATAACTAAGTCAGTATAGCAACGCTGGACGGTTCAGGGTTCAAACCCCAGTGGAGGCGAGATTTTTTGTACCTGTCCAGACTGGCCCCAAGGCTCACCCAGCCTCCTATATAGTGGGTAATGGGATACTTCCCCCAGGCATAAAACAGCAGGTGTATAGCACTGACCACCCACTCCCATATAGCACCGAGGTGGTGTATAGGTAGAATTATACCTCTGTAACTTCCCTTTGTGCTGTCATGGCATGTTATGGGTAAAACTTTACCTTTTTATTAGTAGTAGTTAAATACGTTCTTCTTTTAGTAGAAAGGTAAAGGGAAAGCTGTTTTCTGGCCATGCCATGAAAGTATTGAGGGTGAGTGGAAGTATAGTTCCAGTAATTTTAAACTTAGGCTCTAGATGGAGGTGAGTGGTCAGGCCAATACCCAGCCACTTGGCCTCAGGGGGAAAGAGCTTCCAGTATTCATTGAATAGGAGGTTGGTGGGATGTAGAGCTAGTCTGGATGTTTTGGAGAAGGGAAAAATTTCTTGCCTGCTGGGATATGAACCTCATTTCATCTGGCCCATAGCCTGGTCACCATATGGACTATGTTATCTTAGCTCCTGTTGTTTTAGATGGTTGATGAATTCTTAAAAAATAATCCATTATCTTATTAATGGTTTATGTATTTATATAGCATGAGTCAGTAGTACAACTGGCCTCCATTACATGGATAAGAGTTTAATGAAATATTTAACTTGTTAACAGTTTGAATTTGCTGGTCTGTGTGTCTTGTATTTTATGACTTATTACACATTATGTAGTTGTTCTGACTAACTTTTGGCTCCACAGAATGTATGTAAATACACTTTGTATGTGTATGATGAAACCAGTAACATGAATAATGTTAGAGAAGCAAGAGAGAGGCATCATTTTTAAGAACTTTTTAACACACATAATTTTTGTCTTTGGAGATGTAATATAACGTGGAATGTAAGGGAAAAAGTATTTGAATACACCAAATTTGTTATTAAGTGACTGACTTTACATAGTAAGTTTTGAATGTCACAAGTGATAGAATTCTATGAATGCTCTGGTTCTAAATTCATCCTTGTCTGCAAGTAACAAATGCAGTAATCTGCTTACTTTGGTTAATAATGAATAGAGAAACCATGATAAATATGAAACTGTAGGTAATTCAGAAGAAAACTAGTAGTCATATGGATGCTTGGATGAATTCATTCCTTTGCACCTCAGTTTGTCAGTCCTTCTTGTATTGCCAAATGTTCCAAAGATTTAGCACAATATCTTGACTGACTTAGTCATTTTGCCTTGAGTGAGCATTTGATCATCTCCGTTTATAAGCTGACATTTGGGCATGGGAAGATTGGATAAAACATCTCAGATGTAAAAATGCAACTACACAATGGCTTGTTGTTTTACAGTTGTTTGGTGGGCTATGCAAGGGATTGTTCTGGTACACTACACAGTCAAAACTTGTAAAAACGCAGACTTACAAAATTGGGTGTGGATTATGTTGTGTGGTGATATTTTATATTGTATATTCAGATCCACTTTTTCGTTAATGATTGTCTACATTGTTTCTGCGAATGTACCATAGTGAGAAGGTTTCATGTTTCTGTAAAGTTTATTTAATTGTTGTTGTTTTTGTCATCGTCATGGACTGTTATCATTGATGATGATATTTTATCACCATCTGCAGTTTATGCTGACAGCAATGTAATACAGTACATGAGATTTTAGGTTTTGAGGGAAAGACCGATACTGCCATGGTGTTTGGCAGGTGATTATGAATGCTGCCTCCAGCTGCAGTACAGTCTGCCAGACTACATGGTATCACAATCCATAACATTGGAAAGTGAATAATACATGTTTTATAACATTTAAGGGTTTCAACAGTTACCTCATGTGTCTACAGAACAGAATCATTCTTGAAAAGTTTATATATGGTCAGTCACTCATTTGGTCTAGAAATTCCTTGAGTTTTATGGAATTAGTAGGTTTGGTATCTCATTTACAAGAGCCTGGCACTGGCCCTTATCCTGAATTAGTTGATTCCAGTCCACACACCCTGAAACCTATTTCATTCAGAATAATTATAACATTATATTTTGTTATATTATTATATTATATTTTCACCTGTGCATGTCTCCCACGTATTCTTCTTCTTTCAGATGTTGTGAGTTTAGTTTTGTACACATTTCTTGTATTCATGTGTGCTACATGCCTTTCCTATCTCATGCTCATTGATATGTTCACTACAGTAATAATTCATAGATTATGAATATCCTCATGCAGTTTTTGATACCATTGTGTTATATTCTGTTGTTGGTCCAAATATTCTTCAAGCACTTTGTTTAGTTCATGTGAGAGACACAAATTCACACTCAAAACAGCGTGTATAATAACAGTGTTGTTATAATTAAATCTTAAAGGTGTTAGATGAGAGATGCAAAGATAAAAATTCTGAACTTAGTGTTAACAGGAATACTTTGATTTTAAACTGCACCTAACTTCTTCATGAACATAAATTTGACTTCATAAATGTATTGATTTACCACATTTTCAAAGAATTTGTTGGTTCTCATTATGTATTGATTATTGCTTATATTCTGGTGATGTGACAGTTTTGTCATAATAGATTGTAGATATGTAAACAGACAGAAATGTAACAATTTTATTAGATTTCTCTCTGTTTACATATCTACAACTCTTTTACTAGTGTCTAATAGGGTTTTTTTTATTATTCTGTGTTGCATTAATGTTTTTTTCCAGTGAATTACCATCACAATAGACCAGAACCTGATGTATGTCTTTCATTACTACAAGTTATGAATTGAATGACTTTTCATTATTGGTTAGGCTGATCTAAAGAATCCAGCTACATCCCAGGCTCTGTGTTACTTGTAATGCCTTCATCCAAATCCTAATCTGCAGGCTTTCACCTTGTTGGTGGTAGCCATTTACAGATTTTCTGCATGTGTACATTTCCTCATCTCTGGCGTATTCAATACTTCACATATACGGTGCATATGAGTCTTGCCAGTGGTATGATGACCACATGAAATTGGGAGTTCTTTCTGTGGCCTATCGTCCTTATCAAGGCCACCACAGCTGCTGCCATCACCACCTCTTACCCTCCCCTCCCCCCCCCCCCCCCCCCCCCCCGCCCCCCCCCCCCCCCCTCCC
>Ga0123355_10016909_pt1 | contig 11508 bp, 8 predicted proteins | sample TergutEmb28metaG_3_FD_89872 | JGI IMG/M metagenome (GOLD analysis project Ga0123355, IMG submission 89872) | Embiratermes neotenicus P1 segment gut microbial communities from Petit-Saut dam, French Guiana - Emb289 P1 | ecosystem: Host-associated > Arthropoda: Insects > Digestive system > Gut ...
ACCGATCCAAAAACTCGGCGCAGAAAACCGTATGCTGCAACTCAACATCTAATGCTCCTGATGAAAGGCGTATTTACCCGAAATATGTCGAGCTAAGAATACCTCAATAAAATTACGTAGTTGCATCAAGTTGGCATTTCACTTTATTTCATTAAAAACAAAACTCATGAAATTTGAGATTCTCGAGGTTGTTGAGTATTAAAACTGCTCTCCTTCGGTACATCATTCCATGTAGTCTGGTAGATATGTACCGGTATTTTGGAGATACCTGTTATTTTAAAATTCTAACTTGGTATATAATTTCCAATATGAAAACAGAATACATAATTTATCCGAAATTCACACAATAGGTCCGAAATGAAATGCACGTCCTCCGCCCCTCCGTATATTGTGTCTCAACATCTGCTCTGTTTGTGCAAAGAAGCGCAAAGAATCATTTTGGCCTGCAGATTTTTCCGCGCCTCAAGTGCCGTAAGGGTGTTGCAGGACGTAAAGCTTGTCGCTGCTGGTTTATTACTGTCGGGATAAAAGCCACTTCCAACCAGGGTGGCCGCACTTTGCGAGGGGGCAGTAACCGTGACTTATTGCACACCCTTCCCTGTTTAAAGCAACCCTGACCTACTACACTACTTTATGTTTGTTCAAAAACTTAAGGTACTGCATAGATATCTGCAGAAAGTAAGCAAAGTAACACTTCTGTTACAGCTTAGTCTCATCAAAACAGACTGATCGATTAATATCACAAGGAAGTCACGATAAAGTTTTATACATTTTATAACTTTATATTTAGTCTTTATTAAACAATTTTTTTTCTCGTCTTTTGGAAATTTCTTGACACATGGATTCTTTCTGTCTTTAGTCACAATTGACAAAAAAAAACGATACTGATAGAAGGTTGTCAAATGTTAATCAGACTTTTCTTTGCTCGCAGAATTGAGTGTACGTTCACAACAGACACTGAGAGACATAAGGTTCTCACAGCAGTACATACGAAGCCTCATGTCTTCTGCAGTACGATGCAGCAGATGTTATCTTACATTCCTCTTAAGGTTTTTGTATTAACATACCTGAGGATGGCCGAAATTTTTAGCATATGTATGTACAGGTATTCAAATGACTTAAACTAAACCTGTGTTGTGTTAGACTGAATAAGTGTGGTTTGTGTAGTACCCCAAAATGACCGTAAAATTAATGTGCCTTTGTAAACGGAAGTCTCGTTTGTACTTGAAAGAATATTTAGACAATAGATTGGCCAAAGATATTCCAAAACACCGCTTCCATTTCCCGCATTGATAAAGAGGCCGAAGCGTGAAGATGCCTGTCAACGTAGACCTACTGTCGAAGTAAAAACTTACGCTTCCCTACATCCATTCATGTCGTTATGATTGGGCAGAGTTTCGATTTTACAGGCTTTGAAGCTATTTAGCCATTTATAGCCCGGCGGTACTGGAAAGTAAATATGTTCGTATGTTTACATGGCTTTATCTCCTAAATGGAAAGCTACTTGCTACAATTGTTGTAGCTGTTAAAAACTCATACGTTAACATTGACTGTCAAAGAATACTCCAGATTTTTGCACTTTCTGCTGCCAAATGGAAGATGAAGATTCAAAAACTTTACTTAAGAACTCAAGAGGAGAGCGGCAGATATATGTCAAATCTTATGTTTCACTTCATCAAGAACTTCTTATTATGATAGCTGAACTATCGCTTTGGTTCAGTTCTATGGCAGATTGGCACAGCGGCCATTCTGTTGGTCATAGACGCCCGCCGCATCGACCAGGGAAGACGTCACGCCACACGAAATTATCAAGCATATTCACCTAGCTCTTGCCGTCCACGATGTCTTGTGTTTCATTTGAAAACCCTGTTTCTATTCCACTTGCTGGAAAAAGAAAATTCTGCATGCTGCCAAAAGTGCATTCACGTATTTCGTTCGATTCATGAAATAAGTATCGACTGTCCCTTCAACTAACATTTGTTGATTGCTCCTTATAATGGACATAGAGTGTGTGTTCTCTGTGACAGACGAAAGGAATATTTATGTGCAGTGCGGGTAAACGCCATTCTTCAAGGCGTTAATCAGATCTGTTACCTCGCCAGCAGTGCTTTTGTGAAGTCAGTGACTATGCACTCGGACCTACGTAGATTCTAGACTCCAGTTGAAATGTGATGGCACACCGTGACGCACGGCAGAGGAAGTGAAGGGGAAACTAGCTAATGGTGTGGGTATCCAGTACCCTTCACATTACCACGGAACATGGTGTATCCAGCATTTCTACCGTTGATGCGCACACCTCGGCTGCCAGTAGTCGGCTGAACTGACGCCCCCGCCGATTTAAATGGACTCGTCCGTTTCGTCGAAAAACGAAGTCTGGTTTCTGCGCGTGTGCCATCACATTTCAGCTGGCCTCTACCTCTTAGTTTGGCGTAATGAACAACCTATAGGTCAACAAGAAAACACAGGAATTTCTCTGCTACAGCTGTTGGAAAGTTAAAAGTGGTTGTACACCTACTTTGAAATCCACGTTCTTGTCACTATAGCTGTCATTCTGTAAATACAATTAGTTCATAATTACAATTTTTTGCATAACTCTGTTTCTTTGAAGGAAACATACAGTTACATGTGCTTGAAAATAAAATGCCGAGGAACAGTTTAAAAAGTAAGAAAGTCAAAAGTGTTTTACAAATTTACACTGAAACATAACGAGAATCTTCTCGAGGTACACGGGTAAAATATTATTACTCTAGTGGAAGGCCACAGTTAAATACAGGCTGGACATGCAATTTGCTCACAGGAGGTGCTTTACACTTTCGGTGGAAAAATCTTTTCGACAGCGGCAACGTTTAAGGACAAACAAATTAGGACAATAAAATATCAAGATGCACGTTAGAACTGCAGATTCGAGAAAGAGTGGTAGACCGAAATGACCCAGGATATTGCCTGACGGCAGGCTTTGATTTTGCAATGTTCAAAGCAGATTGTTTCACCAGAATCAGAAATCGTAGAGAAAATATAGTTTATGTATGTATATATGTATGTATGTATGTATGTACGTACGTATATATGTTTGTTTGTTTGTTTGTTTCACCAGATAGCAACCAAACTGCTGTGATCAATTGACACTGCATTTATTTTGAGTAAAATAACGAATTGACTTTAAATGGAATTTACATAGTTAATTATTCAGTGTCCTTTAAAAACAGCAATGTACGTAAGGTATACAAATTTAATAGCCAATTTCAACGCAAATTCCCAACTATATTTGGCTTGGTGAATGATAAATTAGTCAACACTGGGGTTAATTTATGTGATGGTGAGTTCAAGGGCGTAGGTTCAGCAAGAGAGGAATAAACACAGACCGCTAAATTTGAAGGTCTTCCACAGATACCAATAAAGATCATATTAGTTTTTAAAACTGTAAAGAAACTTATACAGATTTCGTATATTCTCCTGTAATTTTGTGTTCTTGTACAACTTTAAACACATGCAATTGCATTTAGCATTAAGCTTTTAGGGTGTAGTAAACTTAAGTCTGGCTTCGAAATGTCTCGCTGCACAGCAATACATTATCTTTAGCACAGCCCAGTCTGGCTTTAGGTACCATCCGGCTTGCTATAAAATGTGCATCAGTTGGATCATCTCTCGGCGATGAAGCCCCCAGAACCTGCAGATCTCCCAGCACTGCGTCTAAAGCTGACGTCTAGAACGCGTAGGTTTTTCTATTTATTTCTTTATAGGTTTTCATAGAATAGTACTTAAGAAAAAAGCCGTAAAATTAATTTAATCTTATTTATAACTTCTATCAATATGCCAGAATATTCCTATTCCTACAGCGGAAAATAATTAGGAAGAACATTATGATAAAGTATAAACACGACGCAAAAATATAGGTCTGCTTTAAGAAATTAAGTAATGAGGTTTTGTAGCCGGTTACACGTGAAGAAATTTATGAATATTTTGTAGTCAATAAAAAAGGGACATAATGTTTTTATATTTTATTGCCCATGCTTCTCAATACATCTGTGTAATAAAAACCAACTTTATGCACTGTTTATCCTCAGTTTATTTCGTCAATCAACCTCTACATCTTTCGGGCATATTTGTAACCCATCATATGGAGGTATATGTACAACAATTGGTACGTGTTGTGCTTTTTAGCTGACTGTGTGTTGGCCGGCCAAGAGACAGGGCCAGATTTGTTATTTATATTATTCTTGCAGTGTAAACGTAAGCTGGGTGTGCAGGATAAGTGGCATTGATAGATATGAAATCTATAATAAATTTTTTTTGTAACATGACGACATGTTTTCGGCGTGCTGGTTTGGGGTGCAGCTTTATTAGTCACTGCAAGCAGGTGTTGGACATCCCTGTGCCGGACCCTCAGTAGTCACGTCTTCATTAGCTAATGGCACTACTATTCCAACACAGCAGTGAACTTCTCTTTCGCACTATGTACCCTAACACTTTACTAATTATATCAAGATCAAAGAGTTTTGCCTACCTTCATGCCCACGGCAAAGACGTTGTAAAATGGAAGGCTGTTAATCTAACACCATTAGCATCGAGGAGCGTGAACGCCATTGGATAGCGTACCTATCGCAGCAAGAAGCAATTCTCCGTTCTCGTACAGAACCCAAAAAGCCTAATGTCTTCAGATGTTTCTAAATAAACCTAGCGACTAACGGTTGGATCCGCCGAATTAAAATTTTTTTCTCTTTTCGTACCATCTCCATGAGCACTCATTTGCTTATTACTGAAAATCCCAGACTTGTAAATTATGAAATATTTCGAAATTATTTATAAGATATTTTAAGATTATTAGATTAAATCTCTTTCTAAAACTGGCAGAATCCATCTACGAATTATTTCCAATCAGTTACTTAAACATCCACCCATCCATCTGTACATCTCTTTCTCCTCTTTTGACTCTTACTAACACGCCCACAAACATCACCAACAGGAACACAATAACACACATACTCCATGACTACCATTTAACCTTCATGAAATTCGCAAATTCTCCTTACAGAATGTGTTATTAACGTTCAGAGCGCCTATTGGCTATCCTCTGTAACTTCATACGTCATATAAGGATAACAGAGCTGCGATGCTGAAGCAGTTATTGTGAGTGAAGAACTCTTAGTACTGAAACACGAGATTTCTGAGCGTTTGGCGAGTAAGCTCACAAGCAATGGCACGTACATACTCAAGAAAAGAAACGTGATAACTTGAACAAACTTACGACACATCCTCTTCAAGCTCTCAAGAAAGTTTCTAGCAGAAAGCGAGCAGGTGAAGTGCCTTGAGGGCGGGTATTCGCATCCAGGGCTGTCCAGTATATAGTCGTATAAGACATAATACAATAAATATACATACATTACATGAAGATTAGGGTAGTCGAATTTCAAACGGACAGGCCTAAGTCTTGCAGCCCTTTTTGATTTCAGTCACAAGCTCTGTTGATTCCTATGTTCTCTGTCGCATTCACAACGATTCTAATGCCCTCTAAAGGACATATTATGCGTTTTATAGGAAGGTCAAAGACAAGCATAATGTATACTTAAACGTGTAGTTAATGGGTTAATTTGACATAATTTAATGTGTAACGCATACTGTACCAAACCATGTAAGAAGGTGACTATAGATGGCACATAAGAATATATTTGTATTTTGAAGGAACTGGTCATTATTTCAATATACAACCTCAGCATTTTCGTCCGTAGAGAGTAAAGGGTTATGAAAGTATTCAGGCAGGATACGCGGTAACCAGAGTTGGATTCGAACAGCTTACATTCCAATTACATTAATGAGACCTTATTGTAACAACAATCATAATATAGGACAAATGTACAGTGATATCTTTGTACAAGTCACCGTACTGGAGAAATAAAAGCCTTACAGCTACAGTAACGATAACATAGGATACACAGAATGCGTTACACCTACTGCAACCCAATGGAGTACAGATAGTATTTTGAATAATGAAGATAAGGAAACGACAACAATAAGAATCAATAATATGTTACCTGGCCAGATGTCCTTATGATAGTGAAATCTTAAAAACCACAAATCTATGAAGCCCAGCGTTAAAATTTGTACAGTACCAAGTAGTCACCTTTGTATTGATGAAAGTTTGGCAATGAATGTCATGTAAAATTCCAGAATCGCGGTTGTGAAATATACAGAGAATTAATGAAGTGTAACTTTAGGGCCAGCTGGAGATCGGAACTGCACCTAACCAATTTTTTGGATCAGAGAAACAAATGGATTGATTACGTTAGTACGTAGATACAGTGAGACAAATCATCTGATTGGACGAAGAAATAAAAACCGCTTGAAAGCAAAAGAAAGCAAGAACAACCATTACAAGAATTTCATGCAGGGATTGTTAAATGATTTCCCACCGCCTCTTATTCCTCATCTCCCTCATCATTATTACTGATGATAAAGAGAATGGCCAGTGTTTGCCGAACTGTGAACAGTCCTCGACGAACTGCAGTTCGCATTTTCAGTACTTTCTCTACACCCTGCACTGTTTCTGGCGAGAATCACTGTCCACGTATATAAAAACAAAACGCAGTATAAATTTGTACCAAAAAAGGACGACAGCCCACGGCCTAACGGTGGTAGCTGTGGAAGACTACAGCTGGCCTAATCCTGATGATGCAGTTCCAGCAGAAGGCCTGCCAGTCCACGTTGCTCAAAGAATGGAAAGTAAGCTTCAAAAGCCCGGCAGAGGCACAAAAGCACCCCCTGAACGCACACCGACTTAACGTTAATCCTAACCCAGAACACTGCAAATGGAAACATACGGTGATATTCGTGATGATTATGATGACGATGGCGATCAGAAAGGGAAGGGAACGACGCGGAATTGGGGGAAAAGCGGCGCAGAGAAGCAGAATTATTATAGCTTAATTATTGTTACTGATTATAATCCCCGATCACACACTCGGCTGCACACTTCATTTGCAACTCCTGTTGTCAAAGCGTTTCTAATAAAAGGCGTACTACTGGATCCATCCTGCCTCAGTTCTGTCTAGCGCACGTCCCAAACGTCCGTCGTTATTGAAACGTTGCAAATACAGCAGAAACAAGAGCAAATATTTTTTTCCATTTGTGTATCGCTCCCAAAACGTATGGGTGAGGAGAGGGGGATGTGTAGGGTCTTGGTGGGGAAACCGAAGGGAAGGAGACCACTGGGGATACCTAGGCGTAGATGGGTGGATAATATTAGGATGGCTCTCCAGGAGGTGGGATGTGGGTATGTGGACTGGATTGGGCTGGCACAGGATAGAGACAGGTGGCGGGCGCTTGTGAGTGCGGTAATGAACTGTCGGGTTCCGTGAAATGAGAGGAATTTCTTGACTAACTGCAAACCAATTAGCTTCTCGAGAAGAACTCTGCACCATGGAGTAAGTAAGTAAGTAAGTATCGCTCCCAAATATCTGATTATAAGAGACACTGCACACATACGTTCGACGTGTTTTTTTGCCCACGGATGTACTGTGACTATTCCAACGTATCATGTTGTAATAAATTATTAAAATTATAAGCAGCTTACTTAATGTTAAAATTTTTCGTAACAAGTAAAACACAGACATAATAAGCGGTGTGAATTAGAAGATTAGCGGTATGTTTATTTGTACAGATTAATACACGTTTTAACGACCATATTCTTTGAACGACTGCATTTGTAATTTTTTTAGCTGTTTGATGGTACGTAATGCCTAATACAATTTTAACCTGAAAAGCTGCAAGCTTAAAGAAATCGCTTAGCAGCAATCCAAACGTCACGTTACTTTCTGTGTAGAAATTACATTTCATTCAAGAATAGGTTGGAAAAGAGTCGCGTCTTATCAGGAGGGCTACCTTAAGGATTGCTCTACCTGTATATTACCTTACGACTCTTTCCCTCCGAAACTGAGTTTTATACTCAATTTTAAAGCTCAGATTGACACTGAATATTTTACAATTTATCGGAATTACATGTACCTCAGTTGAAGAGAGAAAAACTTGCTTATTTTATGCAAAGAGTAATTCTTGTCAGGGGCTCACAATGTTTAGAGGCATACGACGTTCAATACGGCCTTAAAAAAATCCTGCAATTACTTACAGCTTGGCCATACATAAACCAAGCAAAACCATGAAAATCTGCAAGTATTCCTTTAGGATTGGCTTCAATGTAGAAGGTCCATATACGCCTAGGTCTTCCAAGTGCTCTTATCCTTTCAGATTTTCCGACTAAATTTTGTAACAGAAAGCCAAAATATTTCAGTCATTGTAATGTGTAAGCTGCAGGATGCATGCACGAGGAATCGCGGTTTGATTCACGACAGACACAAGAAGCTTTTCATCTCAAAAATCTTCAGAATTGCTCTCAGAACCAAACAGCCTCCTATTCAAAGTGTATCGGGGACTATTTCCAAGGGTGTAAAGTGATCGGAGTGTCAACCTTGTCACTGTCCTTCATCTAGTGCAGATTTTCGGAATGAGTGGAAAAATACCGCCTCTTTCTATGCACTTTCATGGCGTGTACGAGGAGAACTTTGCCTGTTATATGTAGGCTGTATGCATTACCTAGTTACGTGCTGCATGTACTTTCCATCTCTCCCTCCCTCATTCAATCATCGCAACAATATTCAGTAACTAATTGTACACCCCTAAAATAGTACCTTCTACAGAAAGAATGACCTCTAATCTGACCAAGATATTCCACGATATTGGTGATTTTTCTTATTGAAATATTCCCCGAACTTCTTCAGCGAAAACTCAAAACTGGCTGCATTTTTCCCACCTTGGTTGTACCTCTTCAAAATGTAAATTAGGCTTTAAATGTATTCTTGCTGTCAAATTCAGTGAAACCGCTCTTGTGAAAGTTATTATGTTATTAGATTCTCGTAAACATTCAAATATATGTAATATAAAACACGAGAACATGGACGACAAGAAAACATCTGATGTATTGTTGAGAGACGATCCAGACCGGACGTGTCTCATTTTTCAAATTTAACATTACAATAGCTTGATTCAATGTCGACAAAAACAGGAAAATATCCTGGTTCCGCCCTCCATAAAGCTCCTTCTGTATGCACATATTACAGAGCTTATGGCGGCAAAAGCAACAGAACATGAAGTTCAAACCTTTTATGAACATCCACAGTGACCTCATTAACACTGTGTAAACACTGTAGGAACTCCGCTCCTTGGTCAACATCACCAAGGTATTAATCTCAATATAAAGGGGAAGGTGTGCCAGAATACACTTTTATGGGTTCATTAGCACTTTCCATGCTACAGTTTAAGTAAAAGGGGTTAATTTCAATCGTTTACACAAATATGTCTCCACGGTAAAGTGTAATCCTATTCTTCCAAACCCATAAATAGTTTTAAACAATTGGAAGTTGCAAATTGGATTTCATATAAAGCGTGGAATTATTTGACCGTTTAATTATAGTGTCTTGAGAAAATCTTTGTTTTGCTACGGAACACAGGTTTTAATTTCAGTAAAATCGTTCTTACACAAAACATTTGATTTTTAAAATATTTCTTATGGTTATCACGAAACAAACACGAAACCTAAGCGAAGAATACATATAAAAAACCAAATGCTCAACATTTTTGGGCCTCCTCAAACAAAAAGTATCAGATGGTGGCCAGAGCTTTATGAAATTAATATTTTCTGCTACGTAGAGTCGATAATATGAGCCGATGGCCGATATTTCAAATATCCAACAGCAAGTTTTACCAGCTGTCTGAATGAGACTCTCGGCACGTCTGAAAGAATCAGTTACTGCCCTTTGGTCCCCAAGAAAACACATTACACAAGTGCAAGGATTTCGGGTGTTCAGTGTTCTTCATTACGAATAATCGTTGCCACAATTGTTCTTCCTGAATAAGCAAAGATTTTGGCCACATTTTGCACAAAGAGTCACGAAAAGCAACTAAGTTTAGTCACGCAAAATGACAAGAGGTTTGTATGTTGCGATGGATGTTTTACAAATTGAAATGTTACCATTTCTATTGAAATCAGTATAATATTTTAATTAATACTCGGATCATATCTATGCTTTGTTGTCGGTTTCAGTTTGCTTTATAATGCCAATGCGTGTCCTGAGGTAATTTGATTCAGTACCCTGTAATTAATTAAATAATTCGAAATCATTTTACTGTAAATTAGCAGAAAATTATGTAGGTTGCATCTCCCAGAAACATTAAATTTTCTCATAATTTCTATAGTCTTCCAGCAGAAATTTTTGTTATTAATGGTTACCTTAAAATGAATAATTCAAAAGTTGCAAAGGGTGTCACAGAAAATGTTTGTCATAAAGAAATTGTTCAGACACGACTGTTTCTAAAGTTTGTGTGATATTTATAAGTCTTATTACTAATTTTATGCTTATATGAATTATGAGAGCTAACAGCAAAGGGATGAGTAAATTGAATTAATCTCCATTATTTTCATATTAAAATAATTTTGCGACTTCCTCCCTAATTCTCTTCAAAACTTATTGAGTTACTTTTATTACAATATGTGTTTTTGCATATATATATATATATTATTTTTCTGCTTAATGCAACATGATACCCTGTCAGTAGGATATGTGGATGTGAGTATGTGATAACATGCAACCGAATATTTTTATTACAAGCATTTGGCAATTTCTCTGACATTCCGGGGACATACGGCAGATATATTATGCGTTAGTTTTAAGGGTGAAGTGAAAGTGCGTCATTAACAGGGGCGCAAGCAGGAGCGGGAAGTTTTACTGACGTTTTGAACTAACGTGTGCCTCTCACTGAGCTGATTTTCACGAAAATCTACGTTTGCTCGAAAGGTATTACAAAGAAAGTACGACGCACAATTTAGTGGCTGATATTATGTCATAAGGATGGAAGGACGAATGGGCGTGGTTTCCACCTACCGCATCTTATTTACTTCTTAAACAACGCATTATAATCGATAACTGACACAAAACCACAGATACTACGTTGTCGTGGAATTTCTACCTCATAACTACAACGTATGTATATGTAGATAATTATTTCTTTGGCCTCTTAGGCCTGCGTAAATTCTTTATATTATCTCGTCAAGGGCCAATTTCTTGGAAAAATCTGTTTAATGCCTTTCTCTTGAAACTGTTTTCAACTCAAAAAGGATTAGGCGATTTATTAGATTACAATATATTGTGAATAAAAATCCAACAGATGCAACATTATGCAGATATTTATTTACTGCAAAGCTACCCTACATGTTTCGGGTGTCACAGCACCCATCATCAGGAGTATTAAAAACTGTACCCGCAGCCTCCGGTTTGTGCCGCTACTCCCCTCCAACGTGGTCTGATCGGGAGTAGCGGTACAAGCAGTATGAACTGTACCGGAGGCTTCGGGTACAGTTTTTAATACTCCTGATGATGGGTGCTGTGACACCCGAAACATGTAGAGTAGCTTTGCAGTAAATAAATATCTGCATACTGTTGCATCTGTTGGATTTTTATTCAC
>Ga0123355_10016911_pt1 | contig 11507 bp, 14 predicted proteins | sample TergutEmb28metaG_3_FD_89872 | JGI IMG/M metagenome (GOLD analysis project Ga0123355, IMG submission 89872) | Embiratermes neotenicus P1 segment gut microbial communities from Petit-Saut dam, French Guiana - Emb289 P1 | ecosystem: Host-associated > Arthropoda: Insects > Digestive system > Gut ...
GGCTCAATCAAACTCCACAATTCATTCGATATATCATGCCGATGACAAGATTCGTTCATGGGAAAAACCTCTTCTCTGATTTTTCACATTATACCATTTAATTATTGTCGACACGCCCTAGCTGAGCGGTTACCGATTGATTTTAAAAATATTCTCCCGCACGACCCGCAAAAAAAAAATTGACAGGCCGTCGTTTTTGCTTGTAACATGCGTTTATGTGGTGAGAGTGTTGAAAAATAGCTTGAGCTGTGCGTTCCCGCTTCAAAAAAACAGCGCAAACGGGAGCGCGCCACGATAAAAAGGGGAGGATATAATGAACGAACACAGCATTTCCGTAATTCCGCCGCCCGCTCCGCAAGTCGGGCGCAACAGCCGAACAGCTTGCGGGCTTGTTGCAATTCTTGTTTGCGTTTTTGCATCGAATTTCGGCATACACAATTTTATGCTCGGGTACAAGGGAAAAGCCATTGCGCAGTTGGTAATAACAATTGCGAACCATGCGCTTTTTTGGACTGTGGGGACGATTTTTAATATTGTGACGCTCGGATTCGGGTATTTTATAACCCTGCCGCTGTACCTTCTTATTTGGGCGGCGGTAGATATTTGGGGCATCGTTGAGGGCATTATGATTTTTTCAAATAAGGACTTCCGCGACGCCGACGGAAATTTGCTGAAGGATTGACGCAAAACGAAGGGAGCAACACATGAAAATAACAATCACCAAAACAACCGCGCCGAAAGAAAAACCCACCGGAACACTTAACTTCGGCAGAAATTTCACCGACCACATGTTCATTATGAACTACACCGAAGGCACCGGCTGGCACGATGCACGAATTGTTCCGTACGGCGATTTGAGCTTCTCGCCGGCGTGCGCCGCGCTGCATTACGGGCAGGAAACGTTTGAGGGAATGAAGGCGTATCGCGGCAAAGACGGCTGTTGGCTGTTTCGCCCGGAAATGAACGCGCGTCGTTCGAATTTATCAAACCGGCGGGTGTGTATTCCGGAAATTCCCGAGGCGGATTATCTCGAAGCGGTGCAGACGTTGGTTAATCTCGACATCGACTGGATTCCCGACGCACCCGACAGCTCGTTGTACATTCGCCCGTTTTTTTTCGCCGATGACCCGTTTGTGGGCGTTGCGGTTTCGAAAACGTATCAATTTATAATTATAATGTCGCCGGCGGGCGCGTATTTCGGCGCGTTTGAGCCGGTGAGTATTTTCGTGGAAGATGAATATGTTCGTGCAGTTCGCGGCGGAACGGGGCGCGCTAAAACCGGCGGAAATTATGCAGCATCGCTTGCCGCGCTTTCTCGCGCGAAGGAAAACGGTTGCGCGCAGGCAATGTGGCTCGACGGCATCGAGCGCAAATACGTCGAGGAAGTCGGCACGATGAATATTTTTTTCAAAATCGACGGAAAAATCGTTACGCCCGCGCTTAACGAAAGTATTTTGGCGGGCATCACCCGCGACAGCATTTTGACGCTCAGTCGCGATTTCGGCTTAGCCGTTGAGGAACGCGCAATTTCCATCGACGAGCTTGTTGCCGCGTCCGAAGCGGGCAAACTCGAAGAAGCATTCGGCACCGGCACGGCCTGCGTTGTTGCGCCGGTAAATCGGTTTCTGTACAAAGGTCGGGAAATTTTCGTCGGCGACGGAAAAACCGAAGGCGCAACATGCCGCCGCTTGTACGAAACTTTAATCGCGATTCAGCGCGGCGACGCAGAGGACAAATTTAATTGGCGAGTTCGAGTGTAATGAAGTCCTCGTTGAGGGTGCGGGCAAAGAACGCCCTCCATTGCTGTGCCGCATCGCAGAAAACCGGCGGCATTAGGCCGGTTTTCGAGAAGCGGCATATGCGAAACGAAGGATTTCAAACACTCGAACATCCGAGTGTTATGAAATCCAAGCGCGGCTCGGCTTATGTTCTCGTAATCGTAGCCGCGCTTGTTGTACTTACGCTGATGCTCACGGTGCTTACAATCACGGCGGCGAGCCGAAATATTACCGGTCGTTACTCCGATTTTTACGGGCTTTACGATGTCGCCGTTGCCGGAAATTTACGCGCTTTTGACGCGCTTCAAGCCGCAAGGCAGGCACGGTATCAGGTCACGTATCCCTACGCTCGGTATTACGTAATTGATTTCGACGATTTTTTTGCACCCGGACCCGGATGCGCACATTTTACCGCGCCTGCGTGTTCGCGCAGTTGGTGGTACGAATGGACGTTCAGCGTAAATTTTGACGACGCCCGAGGTGCGGTCCGAGGTGCGGTTCAAAGCGATTTTTTCGCGCTTACAATTATCTGCGACCGCGGCGACGCTTTTTACATAGAAACCCGCATCAGAAAAAATTCTCCGTTCGCGCCGGAAACCGTTGTGCGAATGACGGCAAATTTTCTTGACTGCAACACGCTTGAAATGTTAGAGTTATTTCGTGTTGCGATATAGCGGCACAAAAACATTCGCAAACGGAGCGGCAAATGTCTTATCTCACCCCGGACTTTTATTACGACTCGGTTTTTCAAATTCCATATGACGAGCTTTGGAAAAAGAACATTCGCGGCTTAATTTTCGACATCGACAACACGCTTACGCATTTCGACGAAAAAGCACCGTCGGCGAAAATAGCGGGTCTTTTGCGACGCCTCGAACGCAAAGGGTTTCGCATTTGCCTGTGTACAAACAACACAAACACGCGGCTCGGAGATTTTAACGAAAAGTTAAGTCTGCCCGGCATCGCAAACGCGATTAAACCGTTTGCGCGCGGTTTGCACTACGCAATGGAAACAATGGGAACAAAACCCTCCGAAACCGCAATTATCGGCGACCAACTTTTGTCCGACATTTGGGCGGGAAAAAATGCAAAAATAACCACAATCATGGTCAAACCGATTTCCGACAAAGATTTTTTGTTCGTGCGCTTCAAGCGGATAATTGAACGCCGTCTGCTCCGCGAATTTTTTCGCGCAAGGCGACCTGATACATGAAGCGCGGTTCGGCAGGCGTAAGCCTTCTTGAGCTTACAATTGTACTTGCGATTTTTGCGACGGTTGCCGGCGCGGTTTTCATCGGAACAAGCGCGAGCAATGCCGACCAACGAAATTTGCAAAACGCCGCCGTTCGTTTGCAGGCCGATATGCGCTACGCACAACGAAGAGCCGTTACGGAAGGGCAACGCATCGGCGTGCGCTTCGACACGGTGAATAATCGCTACTTTATAATTGTCACCGGCACGAACGAAATTCTCCGCACGGTTTACACTGATGTCAACTTATTTTCGGTAAACTATCCGCAAAATACGGTGTCGTTTCTGCCGCGCGGCACGGCAACGCCCGGCACAATCATGCTGCGAAACGGCCGATTGCAATTGCCAATCACAACTACTTTAAGCGGCGGTCAGGTTCGAATAGGATATAGCGAACGCTTTTGATAATCCCGTGAGGGCATTCGTTATACATAACCCATTGAGGAGGTAATTTAAATGAAATATAAGTTGCATAATTTCATGGAAGATATGATTCGCGACAAAATGGCGGCTGTTTTAAGCGGAATGCCGAGCGTATGCAGGTGCGAGCGTTGCGAAATGGACAGGTTGGCAATCGCGCTGAATAAAATGCCGCCGAAATACGTTGTATCGCATGAGGGTACAATGTATGCGCGGGTGAGCCAGTTGCAGGCGCAATTTGACGTAGACATCGTGCGGGCAACAACATCTGCCGCCATGCTTGTCGAACAAAATCCCAGACATGATTAAAAGGAGAGCGAATTAAATGATTTCAGCAGGAGAATTCAGAAACGGCATCACACTTGAAATTGACGGTGCGCTTTTTATAATCACCGATTTTCAACATGTAAAACCCGGAAAGGGCGCGGCCTTTGTGCGCTCAACGCTTAAAAATTTGGAAACCGGTGCGGTAATTGAAAAAACCTTCCGCCCGAACGAAAAAATGCCCCGCGCTCATATCGACCGTCGCGACCTTCAATATCTTTACACCGACGGCACATTATATTATTTCATGGACAACGAAAGTTTCGAGCAGCTCGAAATGAACGCTTCCGACGTCGGCGATTCTCTTGTTTTCGTAAAAGAAAACGAAACCGTTCAGGTGCAGGTTCATAACGGCAGAATTTTCGGCATCGAGCCGCCCATGCACGTCGAACTCGAAATTACCGAAACCGAACCCGGCTTTGCCGGCAACACCGCTCAAGGCGCAACAAAACCCGCCGTCGTTGAAACCGGCGCAACAATAAAAGTTCCGCTGTTCGTATCAACCGGCGAAAAAGTTAAAATCGACACCCGCACAGGCGAATATTTAGGCCGCGTCTAACACCGGGGACATGTGTTATTTCCCGCACGTTCCCTCGAAGCCGGAACAGTTTCCCGTGCAATAGAGCTGTTTGATTTTGCGTTTTCCGACGAAGTTTGAGGCTGCGCAAAACCAAATTGCTATAAAAAAATTTTTCCAACATAAAATTTTTTCTCCTGCTCATAATATCTTTGCGGCAGAAAAATTCTGTCGCGCAACCGGAGGTAAAACCTCCGATTATATGAGGGGAGAGATTGGTTGTGTCCAGAAACAAAGCAGCCGTTCCCGAAGCAAGAGCCGCGCTTGATGCGTTCAAATATGAAGTTGCAAGCGAAATCGGCGTACCGCTTTCTAAGGGATATAACGGCAATTTGACATCTTACCAGAACGGTTCCGTTGGGGGCTACATGGTTAAAAAGATGATTGATGCTCAAGCACAAAAAATGTCCGGCGGCGGTGCGTAAGACGCACAGCAGACACCGGGGGCATGTGTGAGTTGCTCACACGTTCCCTCGAAGCCGTGACAGTTTAAAAAAGTCTGTAAAAGATTTTAAGTACGAACGAAAGAGCAAGAGAATAAAAAAACATCAAAAACCCGCGCGTTGCGCGGGTTTTTTGTATTTTTGTCGAACTTTTTTTAAAAAAGTTCGTGGGGGCATGACCCCCGGCGAAGCCGGGCGTCGCGGAGCGACGGGCCGCCCGGCCAGCGTACGAAGCACGCGAGAGGGTTCGGGTGGGTGGCGCGTGCGCTTCGCTTACTGCGCCCTTTGCGAAGCCCCTGAGAAATCATACATTCTTTAAGGGGGCGTGCATTTCTGCTATAGTGGTTTCCGTACCGAAGCGCAAACCGCAATACAATTCCGACTGAGGTGATGAATGTATGTTGTTTAACGAAATTATTGATAACGAAGATTCGTGGGGGAAAATATGTCAACGGCTCGGTGCTTTCGAACCGCTGATTAAGCATATTCTCAGCAGTGAGTCGCTGCCGGCCGGAAGTATTGTAAACACCAAACCGAGTGCCAATGCTGTATACAAAGCCGGCAAACTGATTGTTAAAATTTTCGCACCGAAGGAAGCCCGCCACAATTCGATAAGCGTTTATGAAACAGAACTGTTCGGGCAAAAAAGGGCTTTGTCGCTTGGTGTGCCGGTTCCGAAAATACATGCAAGCGGTATCATCAGGGATAGGTACGAATTCCCCTACATCGTAAGTGAGTTTATTGATGCTGCGGAATTAAAAGACATTTTTGGCGGAATGAATCCGGATGAAAAATATATCTTAGGGCAAAAGTTACGCGAAATTTCCGACAAACTTAACACCCCCTGTAGTCCGTTCAATGAATTTGATTGCATAGGTTCGGCTGAAGGGGGACATGTCGGCTGGCTGATTGACCTCGGATTCGGCGAAAAATACCTTAATGAGCGGAAAAAACATATACTTTCGCTCGACCTCAGCGATTTGGTATTTTGTCACGGCGACTTTGACATATGTAATATTTTGTACGACAAAAGCGGTAAGCTGTACCTTTTGGATTTTGCTGATGCCATACTTGCGCCCGCTTATATTGAACATATGACGATTGCTCTTTCGGCGGACTTTGACGAATCTTTTATCCGCGGATATTTTGGTGAAATATCTGCGGATGAATTGGTAAATGTGTGTTTTAACGGTTTTATGCTTTCAATCAATGGGGCGTGGCTTCTTGCCAACGGATTGAAAACAACTGACGGCAGAGCGTTTTCGGCGGTTGATTCCCTGACTGAATTTAATGAACAGTTAGGCGAGTACATTGCACGAAAGCAAGCGCGACAAAACTGACGAAAAGCAGCAAAATATCGCACTGTTTAAACGGAAACAGTATCAGCTATCGCCTGACTCCCGTAAATTCAAAACCCGGTTCGAGTCCGCCGTAAACGTAATAAATAATTTCCGTTGCGGTTACGAGTTCGAAGCCCTCTTCGAGCAGGGCGGGAATCACTCGCTCCATGGCGAGAACCGTTGTTTCCCATATATCGTGCAGCAGGATAATCGCGCCGTGACGCGCGTTTTCCATGATAAATTCGTAAATGTGGTCTTCGTCGCGATAACGCCAGTCGCGCGGGTCGATTGACCAGTTTAAAACGCTGTAGCCGGTTTCGCGGGCGGCGTCGTAAATGCGATTATTGTAGCGTCCGAACGGCGTACGAAAAATCGGCGGCGGCTGTTCACCCGTGATTTCGTAAATAATCGCGCTTGTTCGCAAAATTTGCTCGATTATTTCTTCAACTTCGAGCTGCCCTAAATCGCTGTGATCCCACGAATGCCCTACAATTTCATGCCCGGATTCAAACGCGCGAACCACCGTAGCAGCCCCGTTTTCAACTAAATTGCCGATTACGCAAAACGTAACGCGCCCGCCGTGTTCGTCCAAAATGTCCAACAGCTGCGAGGTGAAATACGCGGGGCCGTCGTCGAAAGTTAAGGCGATGACCATGCGATTTTCGGCAACGCCGGGCGGATTTGATGAACCGGACGGGCTTGATGAAGCGGGTGAACAGGATGAACAGGGAAAGCATGACGAGCCGGATGAGCAGGGAATGCTTTCGGCGCAGAGGCGGCTATATAAACATTCGCAGGAGGGGGCGGTTTCTGCGCAAGGGCATTCTGCACATTCACAGGGAGGAGCGGTTTCCGTGCAGGGGTTTTCTGCACATTCGCAAGAGCTTTCGGCTTCTGAGCAGGGGTATTCTGCGCATTCCCAAGAGCTTTCGGTTTCCGTGCAGGGGCATTCTGCGCATTCACAGGGGCTTTCGGTTTCCGCGCAGGGTTCGATTTCATCTTCGCAAACTTCTTCGTTGTAAGTTGAAGTTTCGGCCGGTTCGTCGTCCCGGTTTTCGACAACAAGCTGAATCCCCGGCGTGTCCGCCTGAGGCTCTTCGGCTCGCTCGTATGTAATAATGTCATCTTCCGCAAAAACGGGCATTTGACTGCCGTTCTCCGCCATCCGAGAGTTCGCGGCAAAAACTCCGCATCCCACGGCAAAAAGCAGAATAAAAACTCCCGCAATTTTAAGCAATCCTCTGCGATAATGCCTGTCGGCACGTTTCGAACGCTTCATATATTCATCCCCTACCCCATTGTTGTCGAATTATATACCCTTGCACCGAAAGTTTCAAATCCCGGAGTGTTGAAAAATTGTCCGTTCACATACGCTCGTTTTCGAAAACCGGGTCGCCGGTTTTCTGCAAACTCGTCGCAGCTCACGGAATTTTTCAACACTCTCTATCGGTAACCAACCGGCTACCGATAGGATTTGCACATGTTAAAAAATAATTGTATAATTCGCAAAGAGGTGAGGACGAATGGCATTGCCTATTGATGTAAAACCCTATGATTTAATCGGAAGCATCGGGGGAAATAATTATTTATCCCACTATAAGGCGAAAAACGAAAGCGGCGAGGAATTTATCATTACCGAGTTTTTCCCCGCCTATATGGTCAAACGCGAGGACGACGGCACTTTAACCTTCTCCGAGCGTTTCACTAAAGAATTTATTGCCGACCGCGAGGAGTTTGTTAATCGCGCCGAGGCACTCAAAGAAAATCGCGACGCTTCGCTCCACCCCGTAGTCGAAATTTTTGAAAAAAACCAAACAGCCTATATTGTTCGCCGTGCTTGCAGCCTTACAACGGTTGCTCAATATATGGGGCCGGCATCTATGGATTACGACGAGGCGTATCATTTTATTCGCCCGTTGCTTCTCAGCATGGCGCAGGTTGGCGAAAAGCGCATGTTTTTCAATATCACCATGGCTGATTTTCGTGTAAATGCCTATAAACAACTTGTTCTTTCCGCACCGCCTGCTTGGGAACCGGATTTTCACCCTTCCCTCACCCAAGTAATCAAATTGTATTACCGACTTGTTACCGGCGTTGAACCGCCCGAAACCGACCCGCCCCCCTTTTCCGCTTACGGAATTGAAGTACCGCCCCGCATAGAGTCTATGGTTTCCGAAATTTTGGGCGGCGACATTCTTTTCGGCTCGCTCGACGACTTTTATCGGCGCCTTAAAGCGATAATGGACGGCGGAACCGATACCGATGACGATTCCGGCGAAAAAACTCTTTCCGTAATGCGCGGCACAGCGGCCGTTCTTTTTATCATTGTTGCGCTCAGTATACCGCTGTTGGTTTTCGCGGGAGTGCGAGCGTATCGCGCACAGAATTCTTGGGCAAACCCCGAATTTTTTGCCGATTCCGAAGCCCCTCCCCCGCCCGAGCACGATTTTTCCGGAATCATGCTTACGCACCCGCTTAACACGGCCGACGTCGTTCACGGCAGCATGACGGCGTACGACGGCTTCCTTTTTAAGCGCGGCGAACACGGAATGCTTGCACGACGCTTCGGCGAAATTTTATTTATTCCGGGCGCGGCGGCAATGCTCGACATCGCGGATGACCGTACCGTTGCCTACGACGCAAAACCTTCGTTTATCGCCGGACACGGCAGATACGTCTTTTTCTCCGACGTGAACGCCGGCGGCAGAATTTACCGAGTTACGGCAACCGGCGGCGACCGCACACAAATTACCGACCATGCCGCGCTCAGCTTGGCGGTCATCGGCGATTATTTGTTCTACACGCACGTTGACGCCGACCGCCACTTGTTCCGCCTTAATCTGAACACAAACGTAAGCGAACCGGTATATCAGCACCCGGTTTCGGCTACACTTGCAAGCGGTTCACATTTATTTTTTGTGGCGAGCGACGCCGGCGGCCCTAACTCACTTCTCGTGTGGGACACCGCCTCCGACGACCCTGTTCGCCGCATTTCAACAACTGCGACGTCAAGCCTGCGCGTATGCGAAGCCAACGAGCGGATTTTCTACCTCGACACAAGCGGGCGTGTGCAAAGCCTCACATTCGACGGGCGCTCCGCGTCAACGCTTGCGCCGGAAAACGTACGCACCTTCGATGTATTTTTTGAAATGCTGCTCTTCACGGACGACCGTCACGTTCCGCGCTCGTATAACATGAACACCGGTGCGCTCCGCACACTTTCAACAACTGTATGGGCAAGCTACCTTTGGGCGCACGACGGCTCGGTTTACGCCCTCGACCACCGCAACCCGATGCTTGTACATGAAATCCCAATCCCCTGAGTATATTAGAAATGTGAATCCGCAATTCAGAATAACAGCCCGCCGAAAATGCGTTGTGGCGAGCGACCGGTCTTTTTTTCGGATGATTTGCCCGAAAAAAAGACATTGAGCGAGCCGTTTACAATGCATCGGCGGACTGTTATTTCAACTGTGGATTCGCGTTAAAACAAAAGGAGGAACTGCCATGAACAACAAATCTGAAAAAATGCGCGTACTCGACCTGCTCGAAGCGGGAAAAATTAACGCGGCGGAAGCAGCACAGCTTCTCGGAGTATTAAGCGGGCCGAAACTGCTCACAAAGGAATCCCGCGAAAACGCAGAGGAAAGAATGCGCCAACTGGCCAAAGATTGCACAAAGTTCGCAAAAGAATGCGGCTGCAAAATGCAAGAACTCTACTCCGACGCAAAACCGAAAATAAAAAAAGCAAGCCAAGCCGCGCTTGAAAAAGCCGCCGACGCACTGGACAATTTGGCGCACAGCATCAACGAATCCATCAACGACGACACCCCTACCGAAGAATCCGAACAGCCCGCCGAAACCGCTCCCGAAACAAAAACTGCAAAAAAATCTAAAAAATAACCCGATTTTGAAAAAAAACCCTTGCACACCCCGCCTTCGTATGCTACAATCTTCCTCGTTGCAGTGACGCATGTACGAGTAGCTCAGCTGGATAGAGCGTCTGACTACGGATCAGAAGGTCGAGGGTTCAAATCCTTTCTCGTACAAGACAAAAAAAGCCCGCATTTCCGATGTTTTCGGAATGCGGGTTTTTTGATGTTTCGAAAATAACAAGAGGCTGTTCAAAATCCATCCCGCAACGAAGCGGCGACGATTTTTAACAGCCTCTTATTTTATTCCGGTTTTATTCCGGTTTTTATTCCGGTAAAACTGCGTTCATGTCGGCGACGAGTTTGTTGATATCCGCGCCGTGGCTTTCTGCCGCCATTTCGAGGCTTTTGCCCCGCGACGACGGGCATCCGAAGCAGTTAAGCCCGTGGCTTTGCAAAACGGGAACAAGCCCGGGGTCAAGCGCGAGCGCGTCGGTAATAAGCATGTCTTTCGTGATTTTCATGTAAAATCTCCTTTATCTTGAAAATATTTGAATCCGAGGCCAGTACAAAAAGAGTGCGCGACCGAGTATTGTTCCTTCGGGAACAAACGGGTCCGCCCACGAGCGCGAATCGTGCGAGTAGTCGCGATTGTCGCCCAGCACGAAAAAATGCCCGTCGGGAATCGTAATGTATTCCTCCGCGAGGGGGAACTGCCGATGCGGCGCAACCGACGGGCGCGTGTCAAACGCGCTTCGCGTGTAGCCTTCCTCAAGCTGCTCGCCGTCGATATAAACGCGCCAGTCGTAAATCGAAACGGTTTCGCCGGGCAAGCCGATTACCCGTTTTACAAGAAGCTGCTCTTCGCCGCGAAACACAATGATGTCGCCGCGTTGAGGCTCGGAGAACATATACGACAGACGAAACGCGATAATTCGGCTCGGCGCGGGAATCGTCGCCTCCATCGAACCTGTAGGAACATGCGCGTTTACAATCACGAAATTCGTAAAGAACCACGCGAATATCAGCGCGAAAAGTATTGTTTTCGCCCAACTTAACGCCTCGCGCCACAATTCCGTTTTTACATCGGTAGCTTCGCTTCTCATTTTCTCACTCCCTCGGGCAAAGTATAACATGTCCGCAGAGTTTTTTACAAGGCACAGCAGTTTTGATATGGCCTTCGGGGACTCCGCCCCCGAACCCCCACCCGCTTTTTGAAAAAAGCGGGGCAAAAACTTTAACAAAAAAATCGCGCTTTGCGCGATTTTTTATGTATTGCGGTTTGCCAAAACGTGCGGAAAATTTGCGTATGTGCATTGTGGTGCGCAACCGGTTGTTTTCGGGTGTTTTTCCCGAAAACGACAACGAGCGCACCGTTTACAATAGGAGCGAAGGGCATTGAGAACCGAGAAGGCGAGGCGGGAAACGCGGGCTTCTGCGCGTTTTCCGACGAAGCCTGAGCGGGCTTCTCAACGCCCTTCGCTATGCATAGCAAATTTTAC
>Ga0123355_10016912_pt1 | contig 11507 bp, 5 predicted proteins | sample TergutEmb28metaG_3_FD_89872 | JGI IMG/M metagenome (GOLD analysis project Ga0123355, IMG submission 89872) | Embiratermes neotenicus P1 segment gut microbial communities from Petit-Saut dam, French Guiana - Emb289 P1 | ecosystem: Host-associated > Arthropoda: Insects > Digestive system > Gut ...
CATTGCACCAAAATTTGCGGCCAACTGCGGCGAATCATCTACATTCACCTTCCCTACCCTCACAGCACTTACTTCTTGTGCTATTTCGTCAATTATTGGGCCAATCATTCTGCACGGGCCGCACCATGGAGCCCAAAAATCCAGCAATACTGGTTTATCTGACCCCATTACTTCTGTTTCAAAATTATCCATGGTTATTGTAAGTGGTTGCATAAGAAGCCTCCTCAAATGGACTACATGATTACTATCATACCCATTTTAGCATAAATATTTCCTTTTGATAACAATATTCTCAGTTGAAACTTCAACCGGTATAAATTTACTACCAGTTGGGTTTTGCGCGGTCGGCAAAAAAATCATTGACATCTGTCGCAAAACGATTAAACTTTGATTATGTCGGGGAGTAGCGCAGCTTGGTAGCGCGCTTGGTTCGGGACCAAGAGGGCGCAGGTTCAAATCCTGTTTCCCCGATGTAAAAAACCCTGCAATCATTATGATTGCAGGGTTTTATGTTGTCTCGAATTGAAAATAAATTTATGGGCATGATAAAAAATGGAACGTATAGTGAATTAATTCACTACATCAAAAACTAAAATTATTAAGGTGGTAAAACTATGACCGCAGGAAAAAAGATAGCCATCCCTTTATTTTTGACATTTTTATTATTGCTCCTGTCAATTCCCGCATATACGATGGCATTAACGATTATGTACGATACAGAGCGAGTTGAAGGCGTTGCTGCATCTTCGGCAGTAACAGTAGCATCTGAACAAGAATTGCTGGATGCTATTGCAGATACAACGATAGAAACTATCACACTCTCGGGTACAATTGAGGTAACAGCAACTGTACTTGTGGATAGGCCGGTTCATATTACAGGCGGTGAACTTCGAGTATCAAATGCTGTGATGAGAACTCCATGGCATCAACCTTCGACCTTCTTGGCACCCTATCTTGCAAGTGCTTGGCCCAATCAGACGAGTGCTATCCTTCGAATTGAATCAGGAGCTACAATATCAAACATTGCGATACGTGGCCCAGCCACTACCACTACTCGCACCCATGTTAGCGGTATATATATCGTAAATGCTTCGGAGCCGGTGCATTTGCAAAATGTAAATATAAATTATATGCACCATGGCAACCCCGATGGCGTTATGGATGACATGGGCGGCTTTGGTATTATCTCAAGAAATTCACATGTCGAAATCTTTGATAGCCGCATAGAAGATTTTAACAATCAGGGTATTCAACAGATTGGCGGCAACTTGTTAGTCCAAAATACTACTATCATAGGCTCAGCTCCAAATCACCATCTTCGAGCTAAAAGTGGCATTCAAATTAGCCCGGGGTCTGTGTCTACCACGCTTATAGGAAATACGATATCGGACTTTAGATTCACCGGAATCGGTGCGGCATCTGCTGGCGTACTCATTTTTGACGGAGTGATAACAGCACGCGGAAATACATTCAACAACATCGACGCCGCAATTATTGCTTCCGGTTCTTGGGGCAATCCTGATGTGACGTTGGAAGATACAAATTTCAACGATTCCACCGCACTGGATACAGATATATTTGTTCGTGCTGAAGGCGGCGACGGCGGAAATGGCATACACGCAACTGTAACCAATCATGACGTTATTTGGGCAGACAGAGTATCATTTCCGTTTGGCGGCGGGATATATAACAATGCATTAGTGACAACGCCTGGAAATGCGGCAAATCAAAAACTTGACGGAACATTGAGCGATTCAAACGCATCAATTTTAACGTTTTATCACCCAAGTGATTCAGCCGGCGGCAACTTGCAATTGCAATTACCCAAAATAACCGGCAATAGAATTGCCAATAGATTGGTTGTTTGGGCTGCTGCGGATGGATATGTTCGAGAATTTCCAACATCAACATCTCTTGGCCATGTAATTTATGGATGGCGTGATTTTGCATACACGGGGGAACATGCCGAGAACCTTCCCAAACCATTAGCGGTAAGAGAGCCAAAAACAATTGTCCCCATAATGCGTACAAACACCCACGAAATAACCTTTATAGTAGAAGAAGGCGGAACGTCGGCAGGAACAACTACGATTCAAGTGAACAATGGAGCAATGATTCCTCCAAGCTCAATACCAAGCACTGCTGCAAAAACTGGCTGGCGGTTTGTGAGATGGGAACCATCGAACCCCGCAGACTACGGTTATGTAACAAGTGGCTTAGTTTTTAACGCAACATTTGAGTTAGACGAAGATATAGACGATGGATCCCCCTACCCTACGCCAACACCTACACCAACGCCTACTCCTACTCCGACGCCAACGCCAACTCCTACTCCGACACCTACTCCACCCACATTCCCCGCACAGCCTTCAATGCCACAATCGCCGTCATATTACCCTCCAACTCAAACGCCGCCTTCATCATCACAATTAAACAATAATCAACTAAGCATCCCATCCAACGACGACACACTATCTGTCCCCATACGATTGTCTCGTGACAATGTTACAGCAACACTTTCATTGCCGGCGGCTAGAGTAAACGAACTTATTCACTCCCAAATTAACGATACTGTATATTTCGACCTGACTGCTCTATATAACACAAAAACAGTAGTATTTCCAAGGTCGGCAATTAGAAATTTCTCAAATGCCAACATTGCTATAGCGTTCAAAATGCCACAAGCTACTGTAATTTTTGACGCAGTTGCGCTTCAATCACTTGGCCAACAGGCAAACAACTCCAACGTCTCGTTGACAACAACCGAAGTTGATTTAAGCTCATTGTCATACAGCCAACGTGCGGCGCTGTCTCAACTGGACGCGACACTATACGAAATCAGTATACAATCGAGAAATCAAAAACTTACAACTTTTGACGGGGAAATTACTGTCAACGTTCCTTGGCTAAAAGAACAACCCGCATCTGTATGGCTATTGACTAACGATGAAGATTTAGCACTGTTGCCATCCAAAATTGACGAAGAAACACTCTCGTTTACTACAAACGAACTGGGAACTTTCGCAATCGCCTATAAAGAGGCGACCGAAGACGAGTCCATCGCAGAAATACCAATACGAAATGTAGCAAGTTTTCCAATGAATAATACTCTTTACACCACTGACGGATTTACCGATGCAAACGATGTTGCACCATTCTTTGACACAGCGCAAGGTAAAATCATGATGCCCTTACGTGCCGTATTCGAAGCTCTTGGAGAAAAAGCAGATTGGGTGCAAGAAACTCGTACTGTTCTAATTTTTACCACTACAGGCATACGAGAAGTGGTAGTCGACATGCCATTGCCCAACGGAATGGGAACTCCGATTATCAAACAAGACAGAGTCTTTGTGCCTTTTGACTTCGTGTCAGAATTGTTGGATGCAGAGGTTAGATGGGATGGCATAAATATGGCTGTATCTATTTATAGATAACACGGGCATCAACTCTAAAATATCGTTAGATTTTTTTCATCAGATAAAAAAATCATTTTATGTACAAGCCGAAAGCCGCGAAATTCGCGGCTTTTTTGATGACGCAGGATTCGACAAGGTATCAAGGTTTTTTACTTGACACCAGGCTGTCTTATATCATTGACTCGTTTGCTAATCAATGTTTATTTTACTGTATTAACTTTGACGTAAACATCTCACCATGAACCTTTACGATTATTCTGTCCCGTAGCTCCTGTGACGCATCTTCCATATTTGCTAGTTTCAAAAAATTATCACGAATTGACTTTTCTTTACTGAGCCGAGCGGATGATAAAACTGATTGAAATTCACGTGTATACGAGAAAATTACAAGTATTCGGTTTGCATATTTTATTAACCAGTTCCCAATATACGCCCACCATGTTTTATCTGTTGAACCCAACGACATGCCAAAAATACAAATTACACAGCTTTTGTTAATTAACTGTGTTGCAGTAGCAACTTCATCTCCTTGGAGTTCTTTTAGGATAAACGGCTTTACTAAAAGTGATAAAATATCGTGCTTTTCTCTAAACGCTGCATTTTTTATTTGGGATACGTTATCTACTCCTATTATTGGGTAATTATCAATTTTCCCATGTACTGATTTAACCTCACTAGATGTCCAATTAAAGGAGTCACTTGACACAGGGGACTTGATATTTCCTACACATAGTTCAAGTGCGCTGGTGTAATTAAAGTTGAGAAAGTTATAGTATATATTTTTTGGGTTGACATGCCCACGACGATTAGCTTGCAAGCAATTTTTAATTTTCGTATTGTGTCCTTTTGCGACCTTGGAAATAAAATCAGTAAAAAATTCCAGAATTTCATCGAAAATAGCAGTCACCGTGCTGGATTTAATTTCTTCGACAGCTTGCTTCGCGTTGCTATCTTCTCCCTTGATGTAATCGTTAAGACACTTCTGTATATCTTGGTATGCATCAATACAATCTTGTACATTGGTATCGTCGTATCCATCGGTATATTCACCAAGTTTTGCTTCAAGATTAGCCCATGTTTTCAGCCCACGCATGTCACTTTCAATGTCGCACATTAGTTTTACTACAGCAGGAGTAGTTTTTGAATCTTTTCTGCTTACATAATGAGTAAGGAAATCTTTTGTTTGAGTCTTTAACCCAAGAGCAACATCAAAACCATTGCCAATAAAAAACAACACACTCATACAATGCCCCCACCCTAATCGGCAAATTACACGTAAATTATGCTACAGAAGCCATAATATTACAAATTACGGCGCAAATCAAGCATCACATACAATTTACACGGAAATCAATTTTTAATAAAAGCAGTGGTATGAGATTCGTATAAGGACAAGTTGGTATCAAGTAAAAAACCTTGATACCCTTGTTTTATCATCTCTGTTTTGTTGACTTTTACTGGCTTTTTTGCACTTGTGTTATGTTGAAAAATTCAGTTGGTAATAAAGTTATACCAACTGAATTTGCGCAATTTAACTTTTTCTTAGTGATGAAAATTGATTTCCGTGTACAATTTAGGGAACGGTGTTACAATACACAGGAATCAATCCTAAAAATATCGTGCGATTTTTTCCGTTCGATATAAAAATAAGTGTACAAGCAAAAAGCCGCGATTTTCGCGGCTTTTTTAATAGCGATTAAGACAATGCAGTTCAATTGTCAAATTTTTTATCGTAATTTATTTGACAATTCATTTTGCAAAGGCTTCCCCCCTCACCCAACTTTACACTTCAACACAACCGTCCCCAACGGCGGCAATTTAATGGGCGCGCTATACTGGCGGCCGTCACACAGATGCTCTTCAGCCACATGCGTACCGGGGTTGGTTATGCCGCTGCCGCCATATTTTTTGTCATCACTGTTCAAGATTTCGACGTATTTGCCTTCTACCGGCAAACCTACGCGGTAATCCAAGTGCGGGCATGGGGTGAAATTGTGTACGAACACCAGATATTCATACGAAGAACCCTTGGCTTCTTGGTCGGCTTTGCTGCGGCGGCGTTTTTCTGCCAAACGATAGAACGATAATATGCTGCGGTCGCAGTCCTGGCTGCTTATCCACTGGAAACCATCGCTGCTGAAATCTTTTTGCCATAGGGCTTTCTCATCCAAGTATAGGCGGTTTAAGTCGCGCACAAATGTTTTCATTTGGCGGTGATGCTCGTATTCGTCCAGCAAGAACCACTCCAGCGTGCGTGCTTCGCTCCATTCTTCAAACTGACCAAACTCGCCGCCCATAAACAATAATTTCTTGCCGGGGTGCCCCATCATAAACCCGTAAGCCGTGCGCAGGTTTGCCAGCTTTTGCCACGTGTCACCTGGCATTTTATTTATAAGCGAACCCTTGCCATGCACCACTTCATCGTGAGACAAAACCAAAATATACTTTTCGGAATACGCGTAAATCATGCTGAACGTTGCGTTGTGGTGGTGATATTTGCGGTGAATGCTGTCCTTGCTCATGTACGTAAGGAAGTCGTTCATCCAGCCCATGTTCCATTTTAGGTTAAAGCCCAAGCCGTCATATTGGGTGTGGCGGGTTACCCCTTCCCATGCGGTTGATTCTTCTGCAATCATCAGCACATGGGGGTGCTTGCCACCGATGACAGAATTCATGTGTTTCATAAATTCCACGGCGTCTATGTTTTCGCGGCCGCCATATTGGTTAGGTATCCATTGGCCGTGGCTTTTACCATAATCCAAATACAACATGGATGCAACCGCGTCTACCCTTAGCCCATCCAGATGATATTTTTCTATCCAGAACAATGCATTTGCAATAAGGAAGTTTTTCACTTCGTTGCGACCATAGTTGAATATCAGGGTTCCCCAGTCGGGGTGTTCGCCCAGGCGGGGGTCTTGATGTTCGTAAAGCTGTGTGCCGTCGAACATTGCCAGGCCATGGGCATCCTTGGGGAAATGCGCCGGAACCCAGTCCATAAGCACGCCGATGTCATTTTTATGGCATTCGTCTACAAACGCCATAAATTCGTGAGGGCTACCATAGCGGCTGGTGGCGGCATAATATCCCGTCACCTGATAGCCCCACGAGCCGTCGAAGGGAAATTCCGTCACTGGCATAAGCTCTATGTGGGTATAGCCCATGTCTTTTACATATGGTATCAATTCTTTGGCCAGCTCTGGCCAGCTCATGAAGCGGTGGCCGTCCTCGGCAACCCTGCGCCAACTGCCGGGATGAACTTCATAAACATTCATGGGGCCGTCCAGCGGGTCTTTTTTGCTGCGATTTTTAAGCCATTTCGCATCGCCCCATTTATACCCTTCGATATCGAAAACCATGGAGGCCGTGTTGGGCCGCAGTTCTCCGAAAAATGCATAGGGATCCGATTTTGAGAAAAACGCCCCCGTGTGGGATTTTATCTCGAATTTATATTTGTCATAATTTTGCAGCCCGGGTATAAACAGCTCCCATACCCCGGAAGTTCCCAGATGACGCATTGGGTGCCGCAGGCCGTTCCAGCCATTGAAGTCCCCTACTACGCTGATTCGCCTGGAATTTGGCGCCCACACAGCGAATAAAACGCCGGCTATTCCGTCGACCTCCATAGGCGTTGCGCCCAGCTTGTTGTAAATTTCATAGTGCGTGCCCTGGCCAAAAAGATGCAAATCAATCTCGCCAAGCACCGGCGCAAATGTATATGGATCCCATGCTTCCCACGTGTGGCCATCATGCCCGGTGAATCGCAGCTTATACCGATAATGCTTTTGCTTCGGCAAAACCGCAGCAAAAAATCCGCAATTATGCTCTAGCTGCATGGCATATTTTTCCGTTTTCTTCTTCGGGTTAAACAACTCCACCGCAGAAGCCTCGGGGTTAAACACGCGCACAACGGTATGTACGCCATCTTCGCTATCGTGCATCCCCAATATAAAATGAGGGTCGGCATGTTCGCCATTTACGATTTTCATAAGCTCGTGCATGTCAGTGGTAATCATAAGAATCAGCTCCCCGATTAAATGGAAATTTTCCCAAAGAATAGCACAATTGACGGCGGCAAGCAAATAAAAAAAATCAATTGGCGAGTGACACTCACCAATTGATTTTTGCAATCGAATCAAAAGCCTCAAGAAATCCATCCCGCTCGTCAATCGTGGTCAAATGGCTAAAGCTGATGCGCCACGATAACAACGCATTTTTTTTCCTCATATTAGAATCCGCGGTGACGGCCATCACCGCCCGCGAAGGCGCATTATCAGTAGAACAGGCAGACTTCACCGACACCGCAACCCCATGTTTATCCAAGGCGTCTCTGAAGGCATTTCCCTTTATACCATCCACACTTAAATTTAAGATGTATGGGCTTGCATCCGCAGGGCTGTTGATGCGCACCGCCGGATAGTTTTTTAGGGCGCAAAGCACATGTTCACGCAATTTACGAACCTTTGCCAAGTTTTCATCGCGCTCGGACATGGCAATCTCAAGTGCCTTATAACACGACGCAGCCAGGGCCAAAGCAGGTGTTCCGCTGCGATAGATGTTCGCACTGGCCCCGCCATGAATCAACGGCTCCAGCACAACGCCGTCACTCTTAAACAAGCCCCCTACCCCACACACCCCATGAAACTTGTGCGCCGAAAAACTTAGCGTAGATGCGCCATCGATATGTATAGGCAGCTTGCCCACAGCCTGAGCCACGTCCACATGCAAATGACAATGAGGATGCGTCGCCAATACATCCACAATATCGACAATGGGTTGAATAACCCCAAGCTCGCTATCCACCGCGCTAACACACAAAAGCACTGTATCCGGCCGTATGGCGGCATTTAATGCATCCAAATCTATCTTCCCATTAGGCAAAATCTTTACAAGCCCAATTTCGTTGCCCTCTGCCTGCAATGCCGACAAAGTTCCGCTTACGGAAGGATGCTCCAAACACGTAGACAAAATGTGCCTGCCCACATGCTTATACGCCCGGGCAATCCCCTTGATTGCCAGGTTATTGGCCTCGCTTGCGCCGGAAGTATAAATTAGCTGATGCGAACCAAAACCAAGCAGCCCCGCCATGCCCGCCGTTACCCGGTTAAGCTCATCCATGGCCGCCCGCCCCATTTGATGCGCCGCCAGCGGATTAGCAGGAAACTGCCGCGCCGCCCGGCAAAACTCCAAAAGAACCCGCTCATCGGCGGGTGTGTGTGATGCGTAGTCTAGGTTGATTATTGGCATAGCGAATCTCCTTATTATGACAAAAAACCGCACCAAAACAAGGTACGGTTTTAAAACCAAATTATGAAAAAGTTCTAATACAATGGAAACGCCGACACAATCTCCCTCACCGTCGTCCGCGCCTTATCCAAATCATTATCCTTTACAACCATCGCAATAGCGTCGGCGATGCGGCTCATTTCGGCTTCTTTCATGCCGCGGGTGGTCATTGCCGGGGTGCCAAGGCGAATTCCGCTGGTGACAAATGGGCTTCTTGGGTCAAATGGAATCGTGTTTTTGTTGCAGGTGATGCCTACTTCGTCCAAAAGCCTTTCGGCTTTTTTGCCCGACATACCCATGTTTTGCAAGTCTACCAACATCAGGTGAATATCTGTGCCACCAGTGACGATGTTGAACCCATGCCCCTTCAACGCCTCTGCCAAGGCTTTTGCGTTTTTAAGAACCTGCGCGATATATTCCTTATATTCATTGCCCGATGCTTCCAAGAACGCCACGGCCTTTGCCGCGATAACATGCATCAAAGGCCCGCCCTGGATACCGGGGAACAGCCCCTTATCAACCATGGCGGCATGTTCTTCGCCGCACAGAATCAATCCGCCACGTGGTCCGCGAAGGGTTTTGTGGGTGGTAGACGTGGTAAAATGCGCATAAGGCACAGAACTTTGGTGATACCCTGCGGCAATAAGTCCCGCAATGTGTGCAACGTCTGCCATTACATATGCGTCAATTTCGTCGGCAATTTCACGAATTTTTTCAAAATCTATGGCACGCGGATACGCACTGGCACCGCAAACAATCATTTTCGGACGATTTTTGAGTGCGATATCACGCATTTCGTCATAATCAATAAGGCCGGTGTCTTGCCGCACTCCATATGGCACAACGTTATAATAAGTGCCGGAGATAGTAACCGGGCTGCCGTGGGTCAAATGCCCCCCATGGGAAAGATTCATGCCCATGATGGTGTCGTGTGGTTTAAGGCAAGCATAATACACCGCAAAATTGGCCTGAGCCCCGCTATGTGCCTGAACATTGGCATGTTCCGCACCAAAAAGAGCCTTTGCTCTGTCGATAGCCAGTTGTTCTGCCAGGTCAACCTTTTCGCACCCGCCATAATAACGCTTGCCAGGATAACCCTCTGCATATTTATTCGTAAGATACGAACCCATGGCCGCCATGACTGCCTTGCTGACAAAATTCTCGGACGCGATCAGCTCTATATTCGACCGCTGCCTGCCAAGCTCCTGATTAATCATATCAGCCAAAACTGGGTCTGCGGCTTGCACTTCTTTCATATCGTACATGGGTAGTACCTCCTGAATGTTATTTTATTCGACACATTGTACCATTTAATCAAAACTTTGCAAAGAACAAAATCAAAAATTCAGTTGGTGAGAATTTAGCACCAACTACCACAATTCAATTGTCAAATTTTTTATCGCAATTTATTCGACAATTAAAAAGAGCAGACTACGCAACTTGCGTAATCCGCTCTCTTTTTATGCTAGGAAATTGCTCCGCAATTTCTCAGCGGATCGTCGGAAACAAAGGCGGCGTGGCCGCTTTGTTCTGTTACCGTATACTCCATGGCCGTGAATTTAGATGTGATAACACCCAATTCCCGTGACCAAATCCGGCTCCAATGTGAAGACTTGCGAAAATATGCGGTGACGAATATGGTCTTTCCAGCAGGCTCCAATCTCTTGGCGTTGCCAACTGAGTCCATCTTTCATGGATGCCGTCGGCTTTATCTTCGTGGTAATGGGTGTTGGTAGCCTCTTGGATATACAGGTAATACCATGCGTTGACATTCGCGTTATCCGGCCACACCAGCATGCCTGGCAGCAAATCACTGGAGAATTCTGGCTGGCGACCAAGTGCGCGGTTTACTATGGCTGCTACTTCTGCGCGGGTAATTGCTTGGTCTGGGCGGAAAGTGCCGTCACCGAAACCGGTGATCCAATTTTGCGCGAACGCTGTGTTGATATAACCAGAAGCCCAGTGGCCTGCGGTGTCGTTAAACTGTGAGGAAACTGCTGATTGGCCAGTACCCATGAAACGTGCCAACATTGCCGCAAATTCTGCACGGGTGATGCTTTGATCCGGCCTGAAGTTGCCATCCGGGAAGCCGCGAACCATGCCGCCAATCGTCATGGTTGAAATGGCATTGTTGAACCAGTTGTGTGAGTGTACATCCTCAAAATTGTTGTGGCGCGACCAGATGAATGTGCGGTGATTGTCGTCCACTAATCTAAAGAATATTGTAGCTGCTTGCGCACGAGTCAAGTCCGCGTGCGGACGCACTGTGCCGTCTTCAAAACCGATGATATACGCGTGATGCATGTGTGTCACAGGCATCGGTGGCGGCGGCATATCGTCAATATCCTCTGGCTCAGGTTCGGGTTCTTCCCGCACATCCTCGACAGTCCTGTCTGGCCGTGGAGCTGCCGGATCTCGTGGAGCAGGAGGTGGTATTGACGGGGCACCATCATCTGGTATGTGTGGGAACCATGGTACTTGTGGACCACCATCGTTGGATGACGTTGGATCGTTCGCGGTTGTTGAATCGTTAGCTGTCGTTGGATCGTTGGCTGTCGTTGGATCGTTGGCTGTTGTTGGATCGTTGGCTGTTGTTGGATCGTTGGCTGTCGTTGGATCGTTGGATGTCGTTGGATCGTTGGCTGTTGTTGGATCGTTAGCTGTTGTTGGCGAATCATTCGTGGTCGACGGAGAATCGTTTGTAGTTGATGGGGTTGACGGAGAATCGTTTGTGGTTGATGGAGAATCGTTTGTAGTTGACGGCGTCGATGGAGAATCGTTTGTGGTTGATGGTGTTGATGGAGA
>Ga0123355_10016913_pt1 | contig 11507 bp, 8 predicted proteins | sample TergutEmb28metaG_3_FD_89872 | JGI IMG/M metagenome (GOLD analysis project Ga0123355, IMG submission 89872) | Embiratermes neotenicus P1 segment gut microbial communities from Petit-Saut dam, French Guiana - Emb289 P1 | ecosystem: Host-associated > Arthropoda: Insects > Digestive system > Gut ...
AAAATTTGTTGTGTAGGGAAATATATTTGTTTTTTTTTTTTTTTTTTTTTTTGTATTAAAAAAAATTTTATTTTAAAGGAAGTAGAAGAATGAAGGTAGGGTAGGGGGTTTGGTGGGGGGGGGGGGGGGGGGGGGGGGGTGACCATGAGGAATGCTGTCTTCTGGAATGTGATGCCTTGTGGTGTAGTTGAAAATTAAAGTTTGAGAGGAACCATCCACCACCACTGTGAGGGTGGTGTATGGTGTACTTCAAATAGTAATACAGGCAGTTACTGGAAAGATGATTTATGGTAATGTGAATTAATAAACATAATTACAAAAAAAAAATATTATTTCCCTGCAGGATTTGTAAGAGTGGGAAAGCAGTGCCTACAAAATGGATAATATGAAATAAATGTTACATAAACTGGCTGTGTTGCTCTCAGCAGTAAAGTGACGTAGGGTAGAATTAGTAAGGAAAAGGTGAAGATGTGAGATTTCAATATTCTGCTGAGTTCTTCATCCTTCTAGGATGTTACACAGCACAGGTTGGTAACTGGTTACCTTCCAAATAATCTGTAATACCTTTACCGAAATTTGCAGTCAAGGCCGCGTAGTTTAGAGATAGCGCATTAGATGGCGGGACGATGATGTTCCAGTATCATAGGCGAAATCCCACTGAAAACGCGGTGTCGCTATTAGGTATGTTTGTGTGTTTAACCATCAGATGGCACGTTTGATATCACGGGTAGTATCAATTTGTTTTGGAATGAGTGCGCTACTATTGGAAGATATATTTTCGTAACTCATTCACCTATAAGAAGACAAGGCAGGTGGTGAAACTTTATTTGCTGTATACATTTGCTGATTTTAGGCACTGGAAGCAGTTTTTGTCGCCTGTGATGTCTGACTGACAATAAACTTCATTTTGTGATCTAGGAAGCAGTGGTAACAGGGACAAGAATCGCCCCTCCCCCGACATTGAACTCGCCTATTCGTCGGTGATGTTAATGTTGGTTCGTAAACGCTCGTTTGTGCGAATTTTTGTGGCTTTGTGCGTGTGACGAATAATAGTACGATTTATTGAGTTAATATGAACTTCAGGTGACCCAGTTTTGTGAATTTTATAACTTCTAGCTGACAAGGAACTCTGCCTTTGCGAGAAGATGGGTAAGTTTTCGCGCCGGTCTGTAGAGTTGGAAATGCTATTTACGTTTTAGTAAGTTCTTGCTTGTACTCTTTCAGATGCACCTGCTGTAGTTACGGATAACATTTTAATGACAAAATTCGTAAAAGGAGTTGTGTGTTCAGTCCCTTTCGTTCGATATATGCTTTAAGTGTGTAAAGAAAATGTACTGCGTGTAGAAGCCACTATATATATTGCGACCCCTCCCCCTTTCGGATAAATACATTTTGTCATACGTCTCAATAATAGAACGTTAAAATGTTTGAGAATCGCTGGAATATTTTGTTGGAGAACGTGGTTGTAGAGGATTTGGACGTAACGTTTTATATATTAGGACGTTCGTCAATTTTTTATCATTTGTAAGAGGTATGAATCGTACATATTTCATTCTACTACAAATCGAACAGTCACGGATATGTTTATGTTCAAGGGTACCAATTCGTATGACAGATTGTGAGGGTCAAATTTCAGGATCTTAAAAGTGATTTTAATGTAAATTCGCATTACGCATGTGAAGAGAATAAAAGAAAGAAAAAAAATTATAAACTGTTTTTATTATTCATGTTAAGACCTAAGGAATTGTTACAGAGATGGAGGCAGTGCAGGAGGGCACACAAGGACAGTGTTAAAAATCTGTCTTAAATAATTAAAATTATTTTTATCATTTATTATGATAGTAATGTAAACTGAACATGGCACGCATTACATTACATCATGTAGCTGATGTGTGGTTGACCGTGCATTGTAGTTCAATTTGGAATAAGAAACCAACTAGATGTCACTTAGTACTATATTTATTTCTCTTTTATAAGGTGCTCTTTATAAGTTGCTGAACATGTTTCGGGCCACCTTGAGCCCATCTTCAGGAGCTGACGACTTAGTGGTATTTTTTCACTTGTGGTGTAGTGCCGTGGCTGTGTGGGCAGTCAGATCCGGTTGGCTGGTTGTGTGTCCATTGGGAAGTACGTAGCACTACATGCTACATACTTCCGAAATGGACACACAACCAGCCAACCGGATCTGACTGCCTACACAGCCACAGCACTACACCACACGTGAAAAATACCACTAAGTCGTCAGCTCCTGAAGATGGGCACAAGGTGGACCGAAACATGTTGAGCAACTTATAAAGGAGAAATAAATATAATACTAAGTGACATCTAGTTGGTTTCTTAATCCACATCAGTAGCTGATTTAATTGGTGTGAAAGTATTCATAAACAAACAAACAAACGTATATGAAATACGTCTGTCTTTGTATTGTGTATTTTGTATGTTTATGACTTATTTTACATACATTTGTTACTTCTACCAAATTTTGGATCCTGGAATGCATAATATATGTTTGTGCCTGCATGTATCCTTGCATCCATGAATGCTTGTGTTTGAATCTGATAACTGATAATAGATGAAAAAATAGGGAATTATTCTTTGGAAAGTTGTATACATATTTTATACTGAAAAGGTAGTTTTTCATAAAAGTGATTCTGTTGACTAGCAGTAGGTCCATTCTCTTGCCTGTGACTCAGTTACACAGTCGATGTTAGCAATAAAAATGCCATAATTGGTGAAATCAAGATACAGATGTGGCATGTTCATAAAGTTATGCTTCATTTTGGACCCTGGCTGTGGGTGATTTGTTACGAATGCTGTATAATCGCATTTTGTCCATACGAAGAAAAAAATTGTGAGAATAACAGTTATGCAAAAATAGTTTATTTTAAGATGTGACTTTTTGAAAATATGTAGATGGTATGATAGAATTTAAATGGAAACAGTTTAATATACATTGTTCTTCCTCACAGGTACAAAAATATATGACTTAGTTAGCTGATGAAGCTTATTAGACATGCCAGAAGATTCTGTTTAAATGGATGGATTGTTAGACGTCAGTTGGCACAAACAGGATGATAGTTTTGGTCAGCCAAATAGCCGCTACATAGGATGGAATGATTTTAGGAGCAGAACATTTTACAACCCCTTTCCTTAGTGTTTAATGCCAATTAATTTTTTCTGTACTTTTGTTGATGTTACAGCTATTAATTGGCATTCATCTGAATATGTTATGTTGTAATGTAGATACATTTTAAAAGAATTGTGTTACCAGTGACGACTTTTCTCACAATGCCTGAAAACTTAATGTTACTAATGGTTAGAAAATTTTGAGAAACTTGGTTTAAACAGAGGAGTTGGTGGAATACTGCATCACCTGGGTAGCACTTATGCTTGTGCTGGCTTTGCCAGTAGGAGGTCAAGGTTAAGTCATCATCACACCCTTCCTCAGCTTCAGACTAAATTAAGCTGTGGCTGTTGGTGTCATGCCTTGTTGATGTATAGTTACAAATCAGTTTTGTGCTTCAGATTTAATTGCTTATTATCCATTTAACTATTATATCAATGAATTTCATGGAATTAGGAATTAAGAGCAGTTAAATCTCTGAGAATTATTAATGCTACGAATGCAGTGCATAGACATACGAATAAACAGATGTATCACACATATTTAATGCTTCTGATTCGGTAATAGAAAAAGACTGCTGGTTTGTTGGAACTCTTACTGTGAAGTTGCTTCCCTTTATTGAATGTGGCTGTAAGTAGTGTGTGTGTGTGTGTGTGTGTGTGTGTGTGTGCGCGCATATTTACATTTATTATGTGAATAGTAATGCTTCATGAAAATCGCCGTCTGTGTTTTTTTAATAGCCCGGGCATGTAAGCTGCTCATTATAGAAGTTATTGTTCAAGGTCATCTTAATGATATGGTTCACTTTGTGTGTGTGTGTGCGTGCGCGCGTGTGTGCGCGTGCGTGCAGCAGGCTACTGGGACTGACTTTCATTTTCAATGCAGAACTGGTATGCCTTGAAGCAAAGAGGGAAAAGAAGTGTTGATGTGTAAACCTTCTCTCTCTCTCGTGTGTGTGCGTGCGTGCGTGTGTGTGTGTGTTAGAACTAAAATCATCAAGTAAAACCCAAATTTACCGACTGGGTGGGACAGTGACAGTGGTTCATGCCAGGTCCACAACCTGGATATAAAATGCAAATTACCATCCACGTCATGCATGTGTGTGTGTGTGTGTGTGTGTGTATATATATATCTATATAAATATATATAAATATATATAAATACATGAATTTGGGTTTTATTTGATGTTTTTGTTCTATCATGAACTACCTAAATTGGATGATCACAGAACCGGTACACAAAATGTCCACGTAATTTTCAGGTTCAGTTGCTTGTAACTTTGTTGTAATTAATGTTGTTAATTCTTTGTGCTAAATAAGCTGATAATTTCCTTTGTCAGCTGTGGATGTTCAAGTTAGGTATGTGCAATACTATTGGATATTATCATGTCTATAATATCATTAGGTTAAATAAATACTTTTGCCGACTCACTGTGGGAAAATTAATGGGGACAGGTGGCAAGGCTGTAAGTACTGTGTGAAACATACTGTAGGACTATGCCCATTTAATTTTCTTAAGTGCTTGCAAATATTAAGTTGTATTTATGGAACCTGAATGTCATTGCAGTTTCCTGTGAACCAGGTCATTCAGAATATTATGTTGTGTGACAGAATGTTAGTAGTTGAAGCTGACTGTTGCACTGACTGTGGTTCAGTCTCCTATATATGTACAGTATACACCGTTGTATGTAATTGCCTCCCCCCTCTCCCCCACGGACTGTTTCATTACTGTAGGTTTCTGTTGTCACCAGTGTTGTACAGGCCACTGATAACTCAGTTACTGAAGTGTTGTGGCTATGGACTGAGTGGTTGCATTTGGATTCCTGTCAGCAAAGTTAATTTCCAGAATATTTTGTACACTTACTATCATCCTTTATCAGCGTTACCGTGGGTAGTTTCACCTTAAGGAGATCATGCCAAGCATGATTGGACAATTTCGACTTGTGAAGATAAAACCAGTACATTGTCTCGAGACGTTGGGCGCCAGTCACTCAGTGGAATGGTGCTATATCCCAGAAGAAATTGAGAATTAAACTACATCGATGCGAATGTCCAAAAACTCACAAGAAGCTGCCCTAAAGAATACGTTTGAGCTTACATCCATCCCCCTGAAATGCCTTAATGACATGATCTCAAACAGGACAGTAAATTGTACACTTTATCATTATTTGTAAACAGTCTTTAACAGTCGATTCAATGCAGTTGACAACCACACTACAAAAATTAAATTCCTAGACCTTCTCAGCAGTGGATTAAATCATTTGCTGTCCACTTGATTGCCTAACCTGGCATGTTACGTGAAGGACAAGTTGCATGTTTCACCTCCTCCTCGTCTTCCACCAATCAGTAGGCCTGCATTTTGCGAATCCAGTCTGATGCTTCCAATCATTTTTAGGCGCGTTAGAAAAGATTAAACTGACGCCGCAGTAACATCTTTCAGAATGCTCAGAATCCGCCTGGATGAGATGGCTGTTTTATTTACTATCTGTTCAGTCGTTACGCGCCGATCTGTTGTTAGTGTTGTGCGAACTTCAATCACATTTTCATCGTTTTTTGACGTTGTTGGCCCGCGTCTGCGCTTGTCATATGCTAGTATGTAACTCTTGGTCGTTTGTAAATGGGTATACCAGACGTACGCAGCGGATTATTTGGAGCTTCGTCTTCGTAAACCGCAGTGAGGCTTACAAGAGTTTCCGCTACCGATATCTCTTGTCTGCCAAAGAACTCGATGTTTCCCTCCTGTTCAGACTTGTATTTGGCCGCGAACAAAGCCGATATATTTCCACTTTACGGCCTAACCTTTTACATCGTTCTCCATAGATTGCTGACAGGCTACCCTTCAGAACTCCATCCCACCCGGTACCACTGAGGTCCGCAAACTTTTACCCCCCCCCCTGAGAATAAAATGATAAACAGTAAGACTTTGTATAACAGTCTGTAATTGGCTGAAGTAAGTGGCACCGGTTTGAGAGCTGTAATTGACGGAAAGTAGTCGTTATTTTACTGTCGTGCATAAATTCCAAATTCGAAGCTTGTAAAAAAGTAATTAAAGTTAACCACTTGAAGACAAATTAACACACCGCACCCCCAAATAATATCCATTTAATTCTATTTTTGGCAATATTGGGGCCCCTGGCCATCAGACAGGATCCAGGAGAAACGTCATTTTGAGGTCCATTTGTTTGAAGGAGTAAACCTATCAAAGGCGTACTTTTACATACATTTAAAAATTATTTTGTCGTCCCAAGTGACAGTCCAGGAAATGAACTTTCCCAGATATCTGACAGAGCAGGAGAGGGCCTGGGGCTTGTCAAGGGAACAGGTCTTTACCTTTTGCCATCAGCTGTTTATTTCTCAATTTCTTAAACAGATACACGTATTGAACAAAAGTATTTTTCACACACTTATTGCATGAGTGTAATTGATTTATTGATTGCCGGGCTTATACAGAACGTAACTATACAATTAACTTTGTTGCAGCTGTTCACAGATTGAACTATTGAAATCGAACTCAAAGCTTTCAGCTAAGCCCGACAGCATGGCAGAACCACTTCTGCCTTACTGATTGTAGTGGCTGTACTGGAATTATCTAACAGCATGCCCTCCATGATAGTTCTACTATTACAGTGACTCCCTGACCACAGTCGAATTTGCAAAAGCGCGTATATTATGCTCTGGTGTTAGGGGAGGCTGCGCAGATCAAATGGACAAATATTCGTCCGTAAGCATACTCATCGGTTTTTTAATTCTTCCCATTTCCCACTTGGCACGTGTGTTCTTGGTTTTCTCGTGTTAAAATACGTCCTGCAAGTTTTTAGTCGACATTATTCACTCCCCGAAGCGATAGTAACGGATAATACAGACTATCGGGCTAAGTTTGTGATTCAGTGAAGCACAGTATGAACAGCACGGTTATTTAAAAATGTAAACATTTATGGCATGAGCCTCTTTTTGTAGAAGACCACCATGTACGAGGGTTATCCAGAAAGTAAGTTCCGATAGACTATTAAAAAAAAACAATGTATTACAAACCATGTATATTGCCATTTGCTGTACATACCGTACACTACTTTTCGACATAGTTTCCACCATTGTTGTGGCACTTGTCATAGCGTTGCACCAGTTTTTGTATCCCTTCATCGTAGAGTGATGCCGCCTGCGATGCAAAGCAAGTGGCAACGGCTTATTTGACCTCAGACACAATTTTGTGAAGAAGTGACCGTGAAATTTGAGGAAAATGCAGGGAAAGTGGCGTAATGGTGAATCATCTGTTCTCCCTAATCTTCTCTTCAACTGCACGCACCAAATCTTCATTCACCACAGACTGTCGGCCGCTCCGCGGATCATCATGCACATTTTCGCGTCCTTCATTAAACAGTTGCACCCGTCTCCGTACCATTGAACTATTCATGGCGTGTTCTCCATACACGTCAGAAAGTTGACGATGAATTTCAGCCGGTGTCATGTTCTTTGCATTCAATAAACGGATTACAGACCGCATTTCACATGCGGCGGGATTCTCTGTTTTCTTAAACATTATAAACACACAGCACGATGCGTAAACACTGTTCGAATGTCTGCAAATTCCGTCCGTGCCTTGCCACATAATCAACAAACTCGGCACCCATGCGCACCATCGCGACTGCAGCGCTGCAGAGGCAATATTCGCAAACGGAACTTATTTTCTGGACAACCCTCGTATTAGTAGACCAGAAAATATGTATAGGTTCTCGTGCCTACTTTAGACATCAAATTGTGATTGTAGAGTTCAGTGCAGTATAATGACAGCGGTGTGTGCTACTGCATCAAGGAGTGGGAACACTGAGATCTTCTTCCCGTGTCTCAGGTTCCATTATATCATCTAACTTTTGGGGGAGTGTTCTTGAAAGTCTATATTGTGGATGTGTAATGCAGCCATGCATGTGGTTGAATAACTGTAGGAAAGATAAAAACTTGCTTTGTTGTGATTTCATAACCGTCACCGTTTTTTGCTGCCTTTTGTGCAAAAGCGTCGCTGTAGAAAGTTTCTAAGCTTTATCAGAAGTCTTTATTCAGCGTGTTCAATATTTGTGATATTTCAGGTTCTCACGGTGTTAGCAACATTATGGGTCTTGTGGGACGTGACGCGGTGTAGTTTAGGAGATGGCAGTGATGTTTCAAAGGAACTTCTACCTTCTTCTTCAAGGCAGAGGAGTGAAAGTGGCCGTTTATACCAAACGTTGGAAACCATCTACCAAACTACACGGCCTAATGTCCCAGAATACCGTAGTCTGGATGCTTAACCCTTGAAAGACGAATTGCAGACCGTTGTATTTAAAGATCCAGTTCGTACCGCGCAGTAAACACTTCATCTCGGTTATAAAAACCAATAAGTTTATGCTGTAAGTGGCACAAGTCGCTGTTCTCAGATAAATACAAAACACATACTAGTAAATACAATGTGGGCAGAGCGTACAGTAGTTGAATGTTAAACTGGTTGTTGCATCACGTAACCAGTAGGGTGTAAAAGGTTAATACGTGTGCAGCTGCCAATCTTGAGATACCTTGAGCTGTGTCGAGTGGGGTTCATTTCCAGGACATCTGTAATGGTGGCTGTGGTGGTTAGTTTCACAGTCTTGACTAGACCATTTTGTTTCCTTGCTGTTCGTAATAGAGTAGTTGACTACACCGTGTAGGGACGTTCTTCAAAAGTCATTATTCATCTGGTCAAGCAATGTTCCTGCTTTTTATGGAACCGAAAGCCTACTGAATCTAATTCCCATCCCTCCGTCTCTTTTTAATGTTAGCCTTCCTTCTAGCTGGCCCGGTAGCATACCAGTAGAATTGACGTACACAATATGTGTTTAACCCCGAAACACTTATCCATCCTTAATATGTTCCATATCCGTGCATTAAAGGAATATTTAAACTTACATAATAAAACCAACAAATTCACATGTATAAAATGTATACATGTGCTTGTGTTGGTTGTATTTCCTACCCTGATGATGATCACAAAAGCGATCGAAACATGCTGGTAATTAATAATGTGTGATGAAACATGTTTTATATTGTACATTTATTGGTTTTATTACATAAGTTTAAATAATTCCCTTCCATTTGTGTATTGGTCTCGCAACTGGTATTTTCCGTTGTATTTTCCTTTGCTAGCTGTTCCTACTTTGTATTTTTGTAGCGGTTTTTAATAAATGTCTGTAAAGTGGTTGAGTGACAGGACAGTTCGTGATGGTTGTAGCAAGTTTTCAAGACAAGAGGCAGTTCGCTTACTGTCCAGTCAGCGTAATTGTCCATATTCTTGATGTATGTGTGCGACAAAATGTTGCAGGAATAATGCAAAAACCACAGTTATTAAATGAAGTTGTTGCTGTTAAAATATATGAACCTCCAATTCGACAAAGAAGTGACTGCACCTAATAACATGGAGTTTGGGATATGTCGTAATTGAGTAAGGTTGTTAAAAATATACAGAAGGGGAAGTGCTGATGAGTAGAATCATGCAGGTTGTGAGACGCGGCTGTTGGGTAATTCCGTACCTTGTTAAACTGAAACCCTGCGGTGTTCGCTGCTTGTGTGTAGAAATGTTAAAGTAACATTCGCTATTTGTAAGCAGCGAAGCCCACTAGAATTCCAGTTTGAGGCAGGTATTTTAGCCACTGTGGACTTGCACACAGCAACACAATTATAGAACAGTGGCATGCAGTGCGTTCCGTGGGATCGATTTGTTCGTGAGTGTCACGATAAAGCCACATTAAACCGTCCGCATCCAAGGTTTGTGAATCATCATCGGTCAAGGAATGAGCCGGATCTACACCTCTGATTTTAGAAACACTGAAATTGAAATTTTTATTCTTTATTTTAACGTTAAAATGGATAAGAAGAAACAGTGAGTGTGGGGCCTGGAATCGTCTTGCTTTTTGTCTGAAGTGGCCGTACGTCTGCAGCGTCATGACCCCAGACTAGCATAGATCCTTGCCTAGTGGATGGGAACAGCTGCCGTTAAGGGGTGAGGGGTTCTTTCTTACACTGCAACATCCATCATGATTCTGCAGCCTACCCAGCCCACTAACCACCGTATGTGTGATTGTCTGTGTGTGTATGTGTAGGTACCCGAGGCCCGGTACCTTGAATGAAATTGATTGCGCACAGTGACACGTTTCTTAGTTTACGTGCCTTTCTTTTCAGTTAAGTTCGTTATGATAAGAGTCTGGGGAAGGAGAGCTTCATGTTTGATAACCGATTGTTGTCACAAACCAAGCTCGAACACCATGCATCCTTTGAAAACCCAGTAATCGTTCATTTGGTTAGACATTTCCCGCCTTTTATCTATCCCAAAGTTTCAGTACTTTGTCCACAACAGCCCGCCAGTAATCTCTGATCCAGATGCATTCAGATTTTTCTACGCTTAGATCTCGGAAATGATCTGTTCCTTTCAGGGTATCCAATTGAAATTTTGAAAGCATTTATCGTCTTTCCCTTGCGTGACGCATGTTCCATCCTCTTTTTATTTGAAAATGCTAATAATAACTGGTGAAGATCGCAATTATGGTTCTTTTCATTGGGAAGTTTCTCCAACTTGTTTTTACTTTTTGTCACTTTCGTTGGTTTATTAACTCTTTGGGAGCTGCGTGAGTTAAAGCTGTACCATAAATGACGGGATGGTTCTCAGTTGAGAAGACTACGATGAAAGCGGCCGTGAGAAATGGTAGTGACCGGTTGAGGTAGTATCCTGCATTTGTGCGGAAGGCCTAAAATAGATCACTACAAACCTTAGTCATTTTTGCAGATGACCTGGGATTCTGTCATTTTAAGGTGTCACAGCCAGAATATGTTGGATTACGTGGAAATTGGTGTGCAGTACACTGTGTCGTTTTTGATTGTTGCCATAGCGATACACTTTTTTTTTATCCTCTGGATTTCAGTTTGTGTGCTTTAATAATGTTGATGTTTCCCCTCGTCTGCCTGTTCCCATTAGTGACACCTTGCGTTTTTTTAAAACGGAACACAGTATGGTCCCCCATGGAATAGGATATACGTTGCTTTGTAATGATAAATATCTCTAGGCCCTTTGTAAGTTTTCTGCCTGCCGCACCTTACATGTGAAGCTCGGAACGAACAAATTCTTAAGATCCTAAATTTACAACCGTGTGCGGCAACGGTTACTTTTGTCACTGGCATTCAACCAGAAGAGCCAACTACAGTACGTCGTCTCTGGGAAGTCGCGTACCGTACATTTATCGCAATGCATTACTTGAAGCTGTCCCCCCCCCCCCCCCCCCCAACCGAAGCAGTTTTCTTTGACGACCGTGGGTTTTTTTTGAAAAAGGAAAAAGGGGGGGGAAGACAGAGAGGTTTGTGTGAGGCCTGCCCAAAAATAAACTACATAA
>Ga0123355_10016914_pt1 | contig 11507 bp, 2 predicted proteins | sample TergutEmb28metaG_3_FD_89872 | JGI IMG/M metagenome (GOLD analysis project Ga0123355, IMG submission 89872) | Embiratermes neotenicus P1 segment gut microbial communities from Petit-Saut dam, French Guiana - Emb289 P1 | ecosystem: Host-associated > Arthropoda: Insects > Digestive system > Gut ...
TCTTTTCTCCTGAAGATGGGCATAAAGATGCCCGAAACATGTTGAGACAGTGTCAATAATCAACATCCATAATTGACAATAAATCATCTATATTTTTGCATCTTGTTGGTTTTCTTTCCTCACGCTTTATTGGTACTGTGTTGCAGAGGGACAGACGCGTTCTGCACATTAGGTTGCTTTTATACTTTTTAAAGAACGTATATGACGTAATTTACAAGAAATGATTGAAGACCAGAAGTAAGACTTCCCACCTAATTTATATGCATTTATAGGTTGCATTTAGCCTCATAACCCTTCATAATATTTTTTCCCCCTTCTACTTTCACACTGCCGGTATCGAGGATCGAATATTAACTTTGCTGTCGGATTCTTGTAATGACAGCCATTGCATGGGTCACGGTGTGATTAATAAATTTGTTTCAACCGTCATATCGTTACCTCCATATACACAAACACACAGAAAAACGCACACACTTATGGATTACGTATCTTGATGTGTACTTTGGTATATCATTTGCATTAACCCTGTGAAATATACAACAATTTCTGTAACTGGCTTTCTTGATACATTGTTTAAAATGCAGCATGTTGGAGACATCAGTTGGGAGTATCTAACAAGTGTGCCAAATGGACATCGCACTGATAGTGTGGTGTTTCAGGGTAGATGTATTAATGGGTAAAGGGGAAAAAATTGACAGTGTAATTAGGAAGTAACATGTGTCTGTCAGTGTGTTATCGATCTTTATTATCCAAACGGTTGAACGGAATTTGATGAAAAGTGTTATGGCAGGTCTGCATTTAAAATCGCGAGATGAATTATATTTTAGTTCGTGTGGATTTTAATCCGCCATTTTCCGTGATTTGACTTATCAAATGTTAGATGTTAAAAGAAATGTGTACAGTGCAGTCGGTGTAGTGACTGGGGTATGGGATGGATAACCAAGCAATCTTTGTTCGATCCCCGGCAGGGGCAGGAGGTTTTCTTTTCTTCGAAAGTCATGTTCCTTGAGTGCCGGGGTCTCTTCCGTCGTGTGTAAAGCAGCCAAGGCTCCATCTTCTGTCGAAGTCGAGATCTGTACTTCCTTCATAAGCTTATGTCTAGCGGCACGCACAAGGACATGTTACTTTTCTGAAGAGTTTTTGAGAAATTAATGAGCTCATATATAGCAGAGATTAGGTCATTGTTAGACTGACAAGAATTGCAACGAAATATCTCGGAGTTTACAGTACTGACTGTCAGTACCATAATTAATCGAAATGCGTCGGTTACTTTTTTATATTAAGCACACGACGCGACAGCAACAACTTCCCTGTTACTCTTTATTAAAAACAATTTTTATGCCTTTTTTTCTGGAATCTCTTCGGAGCTTGATTTCTGCCCGTCTGAATTCAGTTCAGAAATTTTATGTTTTTTGCACCGTGCACTGTAATACAAACCTATAATACACACCAACAAATTTGTACCTTTGTTAAACTAATACTTTAATTCTTTACGATGTTTTCTACATGTTTTGAACCCGAGGGTTCATCATCAGGAAGACGGTCGTACTATAGGTTTGGTATAATTTGTTGACATGCCAACGGTGTAAACAGGCTTGTAGGTTGAAGACTGCTTATACCGTTGGCATATCAACAAATTATACCATACAACCGTCTTCTTGAACATGAACCCTCGGGTTCAAAACATGTATAAAACATCGTAGATAATTAAAACACTAGTTTAGCAAAGTGCATTTTATTAGTCTGTATTATACGGTTAGTTCAGAATGCCAGCTCTTTAAGACAAGTGTTAGTGTATACAGCATCAACGTTACAGGAAAACAAATTACAATAATTTTCTACAGTTCCGCTCAGCCTCCTGTTACTACAATGTGATTTCATTCATAGATCATTAAATTTATCGTGGTTGCTTACATGCCTTCTCTTCTTATGACTCTTGCCTGTAGCTGAGTTATTTACAGTGCCGAAGGTTTTATGAGTTGTTGAATCGTGATATTTGGACTGCGTTGCCGTTATGTTACTTAGCAGAATGTATGATTTATTTGTAACACCATATAGGGATAGTCACCCATATAGCTGTATTCCACGATATAGACCACTTAACGAATGTAGCTGCTATTTATCTGCTCAGTGAAACATAATGAAGGCCCGATATCTTCCTGCGCATTTTCATATTCGGCAGGCACATATTTAACAATATTTTAAACGTATTTGAGTGAATGCTGGGTTACTGTTGGCATTTAAATGACGCTGTAAATTCTCTGTGGTCAGTCGACAAGAAACTGTAAATGTGAGCCGCGATGTTGATGTCAGTAGAGACGATGCTTAAGGCTAGGCGACAGGCGGGGACGGATCTGTTCTTGTTATAACGTCATCAAGCGTCCTGCCCAGTAGGTACCGCGGGCTGTTCTCCGCGAGCAAGGCGGCCTTCGTCTAGTATTGACTGAATGTAGTGTGCTGCTATGACTGCCACTACTGCTACTAATTAATTAGTTCAGTCCTTTATTTAGGTGCTGACTCAACAGCCTAATGACCAACTACTAAGGCAGCACATGTACAAAGAGGTGACAAAGAAACAAAGAAAATTAATACAAGAACAAGGCCAAAACAAAAAACAAAAAGATTACTTTCAACTAAATTTCAAAATTAAGAAGAAAGGAAAGTAAAATTATTATAACGTACAGGTGTGTGTTGTAGGAGGGGCTTGTGACACACACCTATATCCATTCTACAGGGTATATATGAACTGCATTCAACAACTCGAGCACACCCTGTTTTATCTGATTTAACATCAAATATAATTCTGTCTTTTTTAACAGTATATAAACCAACATCATATTACAACAGGGGGTACCTATGATATTAACCTAAAATTAAGTGGTTTCACCTATGCAGATGAGCAGTTTATTGTATAGTTTATTAGTATTCTTTGAGGCACACTGATGGTGGTCGCAATTACGACCGAAACATGTTGATGGTTATCAGTGCGTAATAAAACACATTTTACCAAAGTGCATTCATTGGTTTACTATATATTATAGTTTGGTGCACAGGTATGGGGCATATTAAATTTAAAATTATTATATTCATACATAATCATGATAATAATAATAATAATAATATTGTAGCAAATTGCGCATAGTCTCGGCGGCGATGGTAGCTAAGTCGTTGGCGTTGGGATTATTGGCGGTGGTAGCGTTGGTATTAATGTCAGTATAAGTGGCGGCGGCAGCTGCGGCGGTGGCGGTGGCGGTGGCGGTGGTGGTGGCGGTGAACGATCTCGTTAGTACAATTTTTCTTGAGGAAGTGGGGTGTATGTGTACCTGCGGAATTAGACATTTGGTTTAGGCTAGGTCGATAACAGGTTTGAATCCTGTCTGGGCGCGAAAGTTAAGTGTGATAATGTTTTTTGCTGCCACTGGACTTGTATGTACATACTCCCGACGGTTCCCAGGTTTGTGTAACTGGGACAAAAATATGGCTGCATTAGCAGCCTTGTACACCTTGCAGCTACGAAGCCTTCCACCCAGACGACTGTTATGCAGTCTAGTAGATAATGCAGGCGCTCGATAAGAGAGAATACTTGCAGATTTCTTAGCTGCACGTCAAGTAGCAATACCTGTATATATCCTGCGTCAGAGTAAGTACACGTAATTTTCCGTGTGGCATAATGCGTTCTAAAATGATTGTGTTTTTGTGCTATTTGAGTAGGGAACTAAATGTATTCAGTTGGTATAGCGCCGTGAAATAACATACGAATCGTTCCACTTTTACTATCAGTGGGGAGGTCCGTTAGAATAGAAGACTTTGAGGAGAATCTTTGGCCTTACAATTCTGCTTTGAGTAAGATGGACGGAAGGATCTTTAAATTCAGCTGAACCAAATTTGATAGGGGCCATCCTGTTGTGTAGTAGCAAATATATGTAATTTACCGTCTAAAACACAACATATGTATATCAAAGCATTGATAAAATATCAATTATATCAGGGTTACATGTTTCGGCCGTAAACAGCCATCATCAGGCCAATGCAGAACATATACAAGGTACAATATAAGCGTGCACTCTGTGGAATCCCATATCGTTTACAATAAAGTTTAAAATAATTGAGAATCTAATTGTACAATGAAAAAACCAATTTAAAATATAATTAGTTATGTCATTTATAGTACTAAAAGTATTAGTTGAACGGAGGCTATATACATGAATATTTTCTTATTGGTAGTTAAGGATAGCACTCGTAAACAAACTCAAAAACAGCTGAAAGGTTCACGAGTTGGTATTGGAAGTGCAATCTAGTGGTGGCCTTATAATCGCTTCTTACAGTCAGTTCAAACCAGAGTATCTAATGAGACTTTGAATATTTAGTCTGATTAACAACGTAGAGGTAGATTTTACCAATCGGATTCGAGTTCACGAGTAAACACGCACATTTATAAAAGTTCATATGAAATATCATGGTCTAGTAAGTAGGTCTCCAGACTTGAGGTTAAAAGATGAATCATACCTCCGTGTACGTCCAGCGTTTTGTAACCATGAAAAAATTCCCTTCTATGTAATCGATATAGGCGTAGTGTTGTGGCAACCCAAAATCTTGTAGGTTATTATACAGGCTTCTGATGAGATGTACCTCCTTGTGTGGTGGAGGTATGTTTTGTTTATTCTATTGATATTTCCCGATCTGAAAAGTGTTAATTATATTGACAATAGGCCTTCATAAGACAAACGAGCCTCTGGATATTATAAACTATATGGGATCCCATAGAATGCACGCTTATATTTTACCTTGTATATGTTCTGCATTGGCCTGATGATGGTTATTTTACGGCCGAAACATGTAGCCCTGATGTAATTGATATTTCATCAATGCGTTGATATAATACGTTGTGTTTTAGACGCTAAAATACATATATATATATAAACCAAATTTTCAAAATCTGAGGCTCTCACAGCGATGCTGGTGAAGTTTAAAGTCGTCTCGTATATGACTCTATGTTGACTGGTACATAGTGAACGTCTTCTTTAACGGTTTGGAACCTGAAGATGAAGGCAGAAAATCGTTTTTAATTCTTAGTCACTCTTTATAAATCGACGCTGCCTCATATATCAGGAGACTTAAATCTGCATCTGACATTGTATTGCGTTATTGATTAAGGAATGGCCTTTGTGATTTGGAAAGTTCTCGGTCTCTCTTACGATAAAAGCCGTTAGAACTCAATAACGGACTGTTAATATAAAACTTTCAATGAAAATGCTATCACCCTAAACAAATTTACGGAATAGTCCTCATCAGAGAAGCTCGCTATGAAGAAGTTATTAACGAGTTTAAAAACATAAAGAAAGTGATTTTTTAAATTATGCACTTTTACTTTCGTGGATAGCCCATTACGTGAGCGTTGTGGTGATGGTGGAGGTGGTGGTGGTCGTACATTAACATTAATAATGAATTAAGATCTGGTTACTTGTGTTTAAGTACACTATACTGCATTGCTACGGCTTGCTGATTTTCAGGGTACTAAAAAGTAAGCGTAGTGTAATAAAACATAATGAACAGCGCGCTTAATCTTAAATTGCTCGGTCTTAATCCTCTCGCTGTAGTGGGTCGTTGTTTTCTCCTCTTATTCGGGCGTCCCTGCATTACCTGCTATGGTATACCTTTTGTCTTCGTGCCTTTTTTGTGCTATAAACAATGTTTCTCATATTTTTAATTGAATTGTTTCATTATTTTAATGCCTGAAGTATTTGTTTATGTCTGTATTTTTGTATTAACGGAACGTTGTTATACGAAGTATAAGTCACATATTCTCGTGTGTGCTTTTTATAGCATCTGCATTCACGTTCTTAAAGAGCCAGGCTTCAACATTATGCTTTAGATTTTTCTTCTGTAATGTTGCAGATTTTAAGTTTTTGTCAAAAACTTCGTCAAAATTTCTCTCGATACTTATGGATGCCATCCCGTTATGTGTAATACTAAACATATCACGCTTATTCAGTCTAACACAACAAGGGCTTATTTTCATTCAAATTGGTTTCCCTTATATGTACGCTACATTTTTCATTCTGTACTTAGGCTATCCTCAGGAATGGCAATTTAGAAATCATACAAAGGAAGATACAGTAAGAATCTAAGTGACCCTTATATACAGTCACTATTTTTATAGTGTTAAAATATAAATTATGCAGTGTAAACGTATAAGACCTTTATAATTAAAAAAATGTAAATACTTCTATTAAATTAGGTCTCGTGGAATATAGTACGAGGTCGTATTAAAATTCTTCTACGATTGGCATACTTTATGTGACGCGGAGTGACCTCAATGTAGCATATTCTTTTATAAGATCCTTCTTTGAAGTTAGTTTGTAGTTTATGGGCCAGAATAGAATTTAAGGTGGTGGAGGAGCGATGTTTATCTGCAGAGTAGGGAAGTGACTATATCGCTTCAGTTCATGTACGCCAAATCATACAGTAGAAGAATTTTAATGTGGCCTTTTACTTCAACCCACGAGGACCTATTCTAATAACAGTCTTCATGTATACATTTTTAAAATCATGTAGGTATTACAGTTTTATATCGTATATTTTGTGTCTTAACATTACAGAAATAGCGACTGTGAAAAGGGGTCCTTTGAGATTCTTATTGTATCTTCCTGTGTATGGTTTTTGTATTGACATGCCTGAGGATGGCCTAAGTACAGGCAGAGACATGTAGCGTACATGTAAGTTAACCAACTGAATTAAAATGGAATTATGTTGTGTTAAGACTGAATAAGTGTGGTTTGTTCTCTCGATACAACACTCAGGAGGATGAGTTAGCACCTCGCCCAACCCCCAAGCTGGAGGGCCACCCCTTGTCAGCTGTCCGAGACTACTTGTTCAATATATTCGCAGCTACCCTCCATATTGGAGGCTGCTCCTTCATCCTCAACCTGCAGACGCTCCATACCGTGGTGACAGGGACCCTCTTATCATGACCTTAATAACGTTACAGTTCCATAACAGGAGTAGAACTCCTTTACAAGCTTACCGACCGTCACTTATCAAGAGCAAATTCAGTCGGGTGTATAGACATTACCAAGTTTACATACAGAACATTAAAAGTGTGTTTTATTTTATCACATAACAAGTCTACTTAAATCAGTCGATCATATGTCATCATGAATGTATGTACTTCAGTCAAGTATGTGGCCGTATGCGTGTGCTGGTGAAGGCTGCTATTTCTTCTGTCTCATTAACACGTAATTTGACAACATTTCTTAGAGGCATAATGAAGGTTTGTTAGCACCTGTACGTCAGGTAGTAATTGAAGGAGTGGAGGGTGAGTGTTGACATTTCCGCTAAAGTTTAGCATTTTGCTTTACGCACAGGTTGGATGTCAGTATTATAGCCGAACGTTAGGAGAGTCTGCCGAACCACCCTCTGTGACAAAGCGTTTTTGTCCCTCAGTCCTCTCGCTTTTACCCGTGCCCCTCCAGACATGAGAGCTTCAAAACTAATTGCGAGGATCCGATGTTTGGAAATTCAGTTTGGCATTTGTGTTGACAAATTCACGGTTTTATTTCGGTAAGGAAATTTGCGACTTTCTGTTATGTCGTGTGCGTTTCTTTCCCACGAAAATTTAAGCTTAGCTTCCGAGAATTATAAATTGGTCAGCCGAAGAAAAGTAAAACCCTTTCGTTGTCCGACCAATCACGATAGAGAAGGGTGTTTGTGGTGCCGCCCTAGAGAATGGATGATAAGAAGTACAGAGGGGGACTCAAATTTCAGTAGAAATGGTAGAGAGTTAGTGGCGATACCGAGAAGGAAGCAGCGTCCGGAGACCAAAGTGTATTAGATTGTACACAACACAATAAAGTGGAATCTATAAATGAACACCTTTATAAGGCACCTGAGAAGTTCGCATGCTCTGAAATGCTAGACAGTGCTTCTAATTCCCCTGATCCATCCACAAGGACTGGAACGGGAAGTCAGAGTACGTCCCGTTATTGTGGGTGTGAAGGACTTCCAACGAACGGCGACGGCATAATCGTTGAAAACGTAGGAGTTTTACTGCTGTCTTTGTGTCCCGTTTTTATCTTTCCAGCACGTGTTTAACAGCAAGTTAAAAATAAATTGGCTTTTTAATTAACTGTAAATTTCTGTACCTTGAGATCAGCAGGTGTCACATGTATGTGAACAAAGACGCCCATCGGCGTTACGCGGTGTTGCGTAAAACGCAGCCGCGCCTTACGCAAATTTACACCCGATTCGCGCATAGATCCTTATAAGGACTCAGTTGTCACCGATAAGGACGAAATTTGACTTGTGTTGCACATTGTGCGTTGTCTGAAATTAAGGACACTATGTTTGGATGTGTTCATTTCTTCAGGGAATGTCCGTTACACAGACGTGGGGTTTCATATTTAATTTTGTGGTTTAAACTAAACAAGTTAACTATCCTTTTATCTCATTCGTGTTCGTGTATTACTGAACAGTTCAACTCCGAGAATTCTGTGCCGTTTCAAAACTGTACCGTTTCAGAACACACATCTGCCTCCTTAACCGTTGAAAGCACAGTGGCACTCCTCTCTTTAGCAACAAAATACTCTTCTTTATGCTTACGAAATATATTTGTTTTCGACTGTTCTCGGAATAAACACCAAATTTTTACTTATACAGCATTAACGTATTTTCCTTTATAATAGACGCTGTTTTTCCTGTAAGAAAGGAAATTTTTCAGCGTTGAATGAGCAGTAGGCTTAAAGTTGTAGTTGTAGCTGTAGCTGTAGCTGTAGTTGTACTTATCCACCTCTGTGGGAGTTATGAAGCTCGACAGTTTGTTAACCTCTGCGCTAGACAGAGGGGAGTGGCTGGTCTTACGTTCCGGTCGTTTTATGCCCTGGCTGATAATTCCAGGTATCAATTGAGCACGTAAGTAGTTGGAGTCAGAGCCATTGTGGCTACAGTGTCGGAGAGAAAACTCTCTGCCCCTATCGGAAGTAGAATTACATTTTAGAACCCCGCAACCAGTGACTGATTTTTCCAAAACGTGTCTTTATCAAAATTCATTACGTATTTATGGTAGGTTCAGTCTTGAACTGTAAATAGAATTATTTAGGGGCCATTTACAAGGCAAAGGAGGGTGCCTTATATCGATATTATATACAAAAACATGAGCTAATGTCAGCTTCTAAGCCCCTAGACAGACTATCTTAAATTCGATATTGGAGGCTTCTTTTGAATGTTGTTGGGTAATACAGTTTTTCTGTTATATTCGTAAAAAGGCAGTTTGTGTAGTACTATAATGTTCCCTGTAAACATTTTAGTATATTTTGTTGCAATTCACTGTGAAAGACATCAACTAAAATGTGCCATGCTTTTCCGATTTTTACGTGCATTATTACACAATAACGCCCACTTTATATAAGACTGTGAGTGGAGTTTTTAATGTATACCATGAACCGTTAGAAATTGGCTTCTGAAATCCTTTATGGAAGACTAGCAGTAAAAGATGTCAGGCGGGACCCAGTTTTAGCCATGTTGATATATACTAAAGTCTAATCTGCATAAGATTATACTACTTTTTCTGTTTAGCCCATAAAATTTGCCGAGATTTTACTGACATTAGTATGGGAAATTACCACCTATTAGCATTTAATTTGTCGTTTTTTAGTAAGATTAACAAGCTTTAAAGAACTCCTTTCCTTATTCTGTACATTGTGTTATGCAGTACTCCGTTTCAAGTCTTGTCCGTTTATACGAAGGTCACGTTTATTGTCCCTGGTCGTTTACCGAACACCACCTGGGATATAAAATAATCACAGCTTATTGTTGTATGTGCGTTGGATATCATAATAGAGGAAGGATACATTTTAATTTCATAGCTTGTAAATTGTTTCCGGATAAATATTTGTGAATAAACAGAGAACGCTGTTGATTTTAATGCAACGCGTATGTGCAAGGCCTAGCAATTTGGCCGGATAATAAATACCTAGTTGTAATAATGAATTGCTTTCATAATATTGAAACTTTGTGTTTGGATATGCGCTATACGTTTTTAACTTAGTTGTGTAGAATTTTAAACATGATAGTAAATTCCTCTTTCGAACAACGGATTTTAATTTTAAATAATGGAATCTGTTACGATAATTAGTCCCTATGTACAGATGATTTGTATCGCGATACCTCTGCTGCGAACATTGCGCTGATGTTTTACAGTGGTGACCAGAACTAGTAGTGAGAGCCCTGTAGGAGGCATCTGCTTCGAATCTTCCTACGGTTACTGACACAGTTGTCAGCGCGAATGCAGGAACTGCGACTCTATGAAGTGTACATGCGACGCTTTCAGTACTTTTTGTTGCTTATATAGCGATGCTGTCGGTACTTGTTATGGTTTATATAGCGACACTTTCCATACTTTTGTTACTTATATAACGACGTTTTCGTTCTCTTAACATAAGTCACGGCTGTCTAATACTAATTCTGTATATGCAATTGATGAACATCAGTTTTCGCTATAACCATTGTTGAAACAGCATTGTCGAATAATAATCTGTCTCTTTAGTCTGTGTTTCGGAAACAAGAAGAAAGGAAAACACCAATAAAACTGCAAGAAACATGAAATAAATATTACGGTACTATTTATTAAATTTCCAATGTGTGTTAAATGCGTCCTTTTCTGTTCTAATTTACTTAGCACCAGAGGGTGTTTTTTTGCGTATTGCTGTTAGTTGGGATTTGTCTGATTTTTTCTACCTCTATTCTCTGTAAAAACTTAGAGCTAAAAGACATAAAACTGTAGTTCTACTATTAGGAAATTTTTCTTTCCATGGGGAAGGGAAACGGTTTTTTTAAAGAAAAAGTACTGATGATATGTTTTGAACTGGAGTGAGATGAAGGGATAGAGGAGTGTTAAAGCCTGAGAAACTGAAAAAAAAGACTCTTGTTCGGTAAGAGTAATGAATTTTCCCAAAGGCAACATGCCAAGTAGAATTTCAACTGTCAACCTCTAGCACTAGCCCTTCTGGTGTCTGAAGTGTCTTTACTATGCATTACCTTCATTTGTCTTTTGTGCTGCATGCTTTCATTACAGTTTATTGCAAATTGTTACAATTAATTACAAATGAATATTTATTTATTTATTTATACGCAAACATTTTTCCTAAGTATAATTATTGTCTTCGATTCTTAAATTCATTTTCACCTAACCGAGGATTTTCAAGTAACATGTCAATTTGCGAAGAGAGTAAATGTATTATGTTGTATGAGAAAATAAAATACATATTATACCTAAAAGATTGAAATCGATGGTTGGGTGAAAGGTTATTGTGCTTGTTGCCAGAGAGGGACCTCCGTGAAGAATATATCACAACAGTTTTAAAAGGAAGTGAATGCAAATTGGCGCTGATTACAGGAATTAATTGTTAGAAGGAAAAAAAAAAAAAAAAAAAAAAAAAAAAAAAAAAAAAAAAAAAAAAAAAAAAAAAAAAAAAAAAAAAAAAAAAAAAAATATTTTTTTAAAAAAAAAAAAA
>Ga0123355_10016915_pt1 | contig 11506 bp, 6 predicted proteins | sample TergutEmb28metaG_3_FD_89872 | JGI IMG/M metagenome (GOLD analysis project Ga0123355, IMG submission 89872) | Embiratermes neotenicus P1 segment gut microbial communities from Petit-Saut dam, French Guiana - Emb289 P1 | ecosystem: Host-associated > Arthropoda: Insects > Digestive system > Gut ...
AAGTCACACTGTACAGCAGTTGGCCGTGTACTTAAAGTCACACTGTACAGCAGTTGGCCGTGTACTTGAAGTCACACTGTACAGCAGTTGGCCGTGTACTTAAAGTCACACTGTACAGCAGTTGGCCGTGTACTTGGAGTCATATTGTACTGCAGTTGGCCGTGTACTTGAAGTCACACTGTTCAGCAGTTGGCCGTATACTTAAAGTCACACTGTACAGCAGTTTGCCGTGTACTTGGAGTTAGTACCAGTACAATGACTTGACTAGATTTCTTACTGCATTCGAAACGCCCAATGCGCGATCCCATTAACATGCTGCCAGTGCCTGACCTAAGTCAATTGATCCGTTGTTATGTCCTCTCACCCACCGTCTTGACGGACCGCAAATAACGCCTACTGGCTTAAGGTCACAGGACTTAGGTGTTTGATAAGTCGGGGTTTGTGTTGGCAGGCGAGGGCGTTACCCCTTTTGCCAATATTCCGTCTTTCCGTTGACGAGTCGTGTGTAATAACTGGGCAGAAGACTATGCAGTGTGCTGGGCGCTGTCGGGAGGAACATTGTTACTGAATCCACGTCTCTGACGCTGTTTGCCGATCTGTATCGCCCTCCATGTTCTGTTGACTTACTTGTCACGTTTGTGTGACTTCTAGTTATATATTTTACGTATTTCCATTCCCGATGGCCGCGCGACCTTGCGCTTGGGTCTAGGGCCGCTCGGTTGCTGGCATTTCGGTTTCGAATCCCACTGGCGACATGGCTGCCTCTCTTTTGTGAGTGTTGTCAGGTAGATGTCTCTGCGACGGGCCAATCCCTCGCCCAGAGGAGCCCTACCGAGTGTGGGCGTTTTTGTGTTGCAGGTGTAACAATAACCCTGTGCGCCTACAATGAGTAGGTAGAACAGATAGACCAAAAATACGTACGTATTGAAGCCCATTTCCTTCGTCCCCGCTAACGCTGCTGTAATCTCTAGGGTTTCATTATATGACGCTACGTAAGCCCTCCGTACGTGCTGAACTAGTCTCGACGTGCTGGCTTTTACAAGCATTTTCGCAGGGTCATAATTTGAAAATCCCATGTCACATGGGAATCGCGTTTAGACACACACAGTGGTAAAGGTTCACCGTAAACCAGGGGTAACCACAATGTGGCTGTTGCAAGTTGCCTGTAAAGAATAGTTATCATGGTGTTACGCATGCACACGAGGTTGACCGCGAATGCCATTCTAAAAGATATAAAGAGAGGAGACTCACAAGGAACTGAAACCACACCACTGTAGTTGGGTGCACAGAAGTAAGAAGCCATGAGATAAGGAAGGAATTACTAATAGATTGCTCGTGCTAAAGTTACCTCTTTAAGTGCGGCTGCAGCAGCTCGTCAGACTGGACACTTCTTGATACCACCTTCCTCATGAACGCTGGGTTGCCAGCACACAGTCTCACCGTACCTAACTGTTCCAAAATTATATCAGCCACCAGATTTGCGCAGTCAGCACTTTTCAAATTCATGAAAAGAGAAAAAGCACCCTATACTGAGGTCAGGGTTTGAGTTTTCATTTTAATGACGCCCCTTCAACAGATTATGTCGCCAACGTTAGGGTTTGGAAATCCCATATTATTGACATGTAGTGATGTAAGGTAGTCTGTAATGTTGCAGATAACGACATCTTTCTTTGAGTCTGCGTTCAGAACTACAGCTGTGCTTGGTGACGCAGTTCAGGCCCCGAATGTTACTTGTCATTGGGAACCTTCTGCCTAAGTGGATAAATCCGCGTCGCCGTCACCTTCGTTATCTTTCGTAATTCAACTTAACGTGGGTCGCGGCTTTTATGAGTTTGCGAAGTGGATCACTGGTTTGTGCCTTGCGGCCTTTGGTGTTCGTGTGCTGTGGTAGGTCGAGGTTGCTGTCTGAATTTATATCGTGTTGTCTGATGGCCTTCATTCGTTGCAGATTCGTCTTCCAGTTTGCTATACAAAAATATAACGATTAAGTTACACAGAACTATCATTTTGCCTGTTGTTTTGTGTGGGTGTGAAACTTGGTCGCTCACATTGAGGGGGGAACGTAAGCTTGGGGTGTTCGAGAACAGGGTACTGAGGAGAATATTTGGGCCTAAGAGGGACGAGGTAACAGGGGAGTGGAGAAGAATACATAACGAGGCCCTTTATGAGCTGTACTGTTCACCAAATATTATTCGAGTGATCATATCGAGAATACATGGGCTAGGGCACGTATCGGGTAGAGGAGAGGTGCATACAGGGGTTTGGCGTTGGAAACCTGAGGGAAAGAGACCACATGGAAGACCGAAACGTAGATAGGAGAATAATATTAAAATGGATTTTCAGGAAGCGGGATGTGGGGCCATGAACTGGATTGATCTGGCTCAGGGAAGGGACAGTCGGCGGGATCTTGTGGATGCGGCAGTGTTCCTTCGGGTTCCATAAAATGCGGGGAATTTCTTGACCCTCTGAGAACCGGTTAGCTTGTCAAGAAGGATTCTTGCCTAATGTAGTTATTTATGGACTGATGACGTAAACGTGTCTTTACGTCCATCGACATGTCTGGTTCCCTCGGAAGCTGTTGCAGCAACACACGTGCCCATCTCCGCCACCGTTAAGTTTATGCCCGTTTCTGACCGTGTTAGTAGCCCTGATAGATTTTGTTTCATCGGACACACACACACACACACACACACACACCACACACACACAACACACACCACACACACACATTTTGCTTAAATTATCCCTGAAGTTTCATCCGGTAGAGAGCAGCGACGTGCCTTTGTTACCATAATCTAGTGTCAGAGTGTCTGTCGGAATTACTTGGGCATGCTCAGTCATGTGTGGACTGTCTGACTCTGTAGTTACATCCTGAAGCCACAAATATTGGAAGAAACATGTATTTTACTCTGATATGGCCCTTTACCCCCCTGGGTGTCAAGTGTTACTCTCGACGCTGGACCCATAGTGGTCAGTAATACAGCGAGTTCCTCTAATAAGGGACGCCGATCGCCACGCTCTTCCTTGCAAGTTTTGGCGAATCTCGTTTTTTTTTTTTTTAAATCAGAACCCAATTACGAGGCCTGTCCGAAAAGTATCCGGCCATTTTGAATATCTCGAGAATCGGTCGCGTGGCCTTGATGTAACTTGGCAGCCAGTCAGGGGAAACCTTACTGTGCATCTGCGAATAGTCACTCTCCCGTAGGTCTAGTCAGTCGGCAGTGAGACGACGTTGACTGAGCTTGTGTACTTTGTGTAACATCGGTTCAGTGACATCTAAATACAGTAACAGTTCAGTAACATCTAGTTGTTACTGAACTGTTACTGCAGTACTTTCCGGTCGAAAACCAACTGGCCACCATCACCAATCCATTTATTTCATCCCTTCAGATAGGCTGATTTCAGTTGCCGCACGATGTAAGGCGTAGGTCTACGGCCGCTCGCTTGCCGAGATTGCGGGTTCGAATCCCGCCGGGGTCATCGATGTCTGTTGTGGGTGTTGTGTGTTGTCAGGTAGAGGTCTCTGCGACGAGCAGATCACTTGTCCAGAGGACTCTCGTCGACTGTGGTGCGTCGTTGCTAGTGGTCTAGAAACCTCAAGAATGAGGAAGCCATGGCCCGAGTTGTACCTCAGCCCCATGGGGTAAAAAAAAAAAAGATTTATATAGCAGTAATTATTCGCGTGGACAACAGGCTGGATCTGCGTGTAGTCGCAGTGTGTGTTGTGTTGCGCGCACATTCGCGCATTTACACACATCGTGATTCGCTGTCTTGTTTTCTTGCTCTCGTATTTTGACGTCTTTACGACGTTGAATTTTTTTTTCAGATTGCAGTGTTAAGTTTGACACCGTGCAGTTTGGTGGGCTACTTTGAATTTAAGTTACTGTACTGGTACTGGGTGTTTCTTAATACGACATTCTGACGGTCATACGAAATAAATTCATTGCGAATGGAAGAAGTTCGGCGATTACTTTAAAATAAATACTTACTTTAGTAAGTATTTATTTTAAAGTAACACACAGTACCCCCGAAGCGAGCGAAAATCAGATTAAGGTCAAATCATGCAATGCATTGTTACGTATGCTAACGGTATGTATTGGTAACTATCTAAAATCAGTCCTGAGATACGAATTTTAAATTGTGTGTACCTATCATCTGGACACTTATGTTTACGTGAGCAAGTATGTGAGGATCCGTGGTTATTTTTCGAAGCCGAAAGGGGCCCCGCGGGCCACATAGTTTGGGAAACACTGATATAGAGCATTAAATGACTAGATTCTACAGGGGTGCTGATAAGGCTTAGCCCGACCAGGAAGGAAACAAGCTAATGTTTTTGTCAGAATGGCGTGAATTTCCTTCGTCGCCATGCCTTGCAGGAAAAACAACTTGATGGCAGCCCGCGTCTCGATGTTGTTGAAATCACGCGCGTCCCTGACGTGTTTCCGAGCTTGTTTCTTTCCTGGTCGGGCTAAGGACTTAATCAGCACCCCGGTATAATTGAGCTGGAGCATGTTTGATATCGTACATAGCCTACCGTGCACAATGTTCTACAGTATCCTGTTGTTCACTTCAGTGTGTTTCTTTCCTGACGTCTTAGTACTTTGCTCCTACCGACATGTGATTGAGGAAACACACTGTAGATCACGACAGTTGGTAGATAACATGGTATTGAGCTGGAACTTGTTTACTGCGCGGTAGGGACTGGGTCTTTAAACAAAAACTGATCCCATTTCGTCTTCAAAGTGCTAAGGAGAGCAGCCGTAGCTTACATTAAGGGCCTTCTGTATGGAGAGGCTCAGGAGGACTGCAGATTCTTATCTGCAGGACAGCCGGTTGTCGGGCCGAGAATTGAACCCGGTACCTCCTGTGTATGTACTTGGAATGCCGCGACTGTTCGACCGAACAGAAATGTTTAACCGGGAATGGTTAAAGAAAAAGACTGGAGATAGAGCGGTGCTTCGGGTTTTAAAAAGGTTATAATTTCGCGATTCTCGTTAAGGGTCCCAAGAAGACCACAAAAAAATCTCGGTACGTCCGATGCTGGCCACTGTACTGCCTAGGCACAATCCACGCGCCTTATCGTCGAGCTAATCTGTTGCTAACGAGTGTAGTCTGTAACATGCGGTATTTAGGGAAGCTGTTGGACCTGCAGGTTAGGATCGGTGACCTCTCGATCGTGCGGGAAGCATGGACGGCCCTTTGACCTGCCAGACGCTTTTACGACTACCTGACTAGTTAGTGTAAACCAAAGTAACATCTCGCACCGGTGTATCTGCAAGAGGCGAAATGGTTCGCTAATTGAAACGTTCTTCCTCTTCTATATTCCGTTTCGGATCCCGAACGAACCGTCGATCCTTAGCAGAACGACTGCGACAGGCGTCTGTCCATTTGTGTCGAGGGTGAAGAGGGGGGGGGGGGAGGGGGGGGGGGGAAGGGAAGGGAAAGGGGGGATTATGTGACTGTGATGACGATCAGGGAGAGGGGAAAAAGAGGAATCTGGACATGAAGAAACGGCTGGAAGGACGGAAAAGAAAGAGAGTTGGAGGCGGATTCATTCGAGATAAATGAAGATGAAGGTAAAGGAGAAGAGAGTGAGAATGCTAAGAAGAATAACGGGAGAGAGGGGGAGAAGGCAGAAAGGAACATGTGGATTTAGTCCTGATTATTGGGAATCTGGATGCTGAAGAGTTGAGAGATAAGTACCTAACCCCCCCTCCAAGGAGCAGACTGAATCCTGAGAAGCTGACAAGTCCTCAGCCGGTCAAGAAATTCACCACGTTTTATGGAACCCGAAGGTTCATTACCGCATTCACAATATCCCACCACCTGCCCCAAATCCTGAGCGAAGAATCGAAAAACGGAATACGAATTTAAAAATAAGCTTGTAATCAGAAGTTTGTACAATACAAACCAGTCGCAACTTGTGACGTGATATTCGTGACACCTGTGATCTTGCGCCGGTCTGTACTTCTTATTTCATACAATTTGCCTGCTCATTAACGGATAATCGGGTGTGACGTCGTTGAAGGCGGTAACCGCAGCTTGTGGATGTACAGACATTGTGTCTTATGTTTGTGCTGCACTGAACAGAGACTGAACGTCGCTTCTCATTGGTGCAGCCGCACCGGAGATTCTGTAATGAGCACGTGTGTCAGATGGAGCTGTCATTGCCGGCCACGGATTAAGGTCGTGTAGGCATTGTGCGTGTCGTGTACGATCGGACGTCGGTTGTTCATTGACAGTCGTGTGTCGGAACACGTCGCCGCGCGAACCTTCAGTCTCGGTATCATTTTACCGGAGGAAAGAGGCCACGTGGAAGACCTAGGCGTTGGTGGGATGATATTACAAGGGATCTTAAATTGAATTATAGGATGGGGTCACTTGGGACTGTATTGATCTGTCTTAGGACAAAGACAAGTGAAAACGCGAGGAATTTCTGGACTGCCTGAGAAACTGTCGTCTTATCAAGAACTTCTCTGCGCTGTGGAATTAGATGGTTCTTCGTTATCTTGAAAAATGTGGCTATGAGCTTGTTTGAACGCGTATTTTTATATCATCAGAATACGATTAACTTGTGTGGGAGATACGACCGACAGTTCGCGTGTTTAGACACCAGAATTGTTGGCTTGGTGTTGATGAAGTTGTGATATGGAAAGTATGCATCGTTAGAACACTCCGTAAGATAGCATCTTTTAACTTCGTCAGTAATGACAATATGGCGGACATATGACCTTGGTGGGAGCAGCAGTATCGCTGCTTATCACCACCCTTACATCATTTCCTCCACCGCCACCGCCACCGCCACCGCCACCGCCACCGCCACCATTTACCAGGCATTTAGAATTTTTGCATTGCTCTGTGCATATAAATGTAATGTCATTTGTTCGTGTGCAAAGAATATGTTTGTGAAAATTACTGGTCGTAGTTCGGTTACTTGCATTACCCAGTCCGGTACGCGTTTTGTGGCAGATGTTGTAGGTTTTATTGTTTCATTTCAGTTCCATGCTATATAGCAGGGCTGTATGTGAACTGCAGAATAACCGAGGTGTGATTTCTTAACGATTTTCCTTCGGCTGCTCTTTTTTATCGCTTGCAATCGATGTAGGTTTTTTTCCCCTTTCTTTTTAATTTCCCCACTTCATAATACATTTGACAGCTGGAAGTGTTGAGACAGAGTCTGTCTCATTTCGGAACTAAGCGGAAGTTCCCCGCGTCTGAGATATTCAACCGCTGACATGCGTTGAATCGAGTGATGGATGAGCGGGGGCGGAGCACCGCCGCCCGGTATAAAGCCAGCGGCCAGTCCCTGTACGTTTGCACTGCTTAGCACTGCTCTGCTTTGTCTGCCGCTTGGCATTCCGGAGATGAGCGGGCTGTACGCACGACGCGCATAATTTTGCTTGAGATTTCACAGTCCTTCTTCTTTCAACAGCACGAACACCGCAAACAGTAACATTGACCTCCGACCAGTGGCGTAGCTAGTTCCTGGGGGGCGGGGGAGTGGTGCGGTCGCCCCATACGGCAGAGTCTAAGGCAGGGGTACACAAACATTCCAAAAATCTAGGAGCTACCTCAAATTCTAGGCACCAGAAGGGTGACATGGAGTTCCATATTGAGGGTCCGCCATATTTAGTCGCCATGGCGACTAAATATGTGGGGCCCGGTATAGATATATTTGTTAACTGCAATTGCAGTTAAATGGTAACAGGCTGTTGGGATAGCCGAGGAGGTATAAATATTACGCGAACGTGACGCATTGTCACTTTGTAGGTGCTTTACCTGTCTTCGTGCCGTGTACCGTTGGTTGTAAGCCGCCGTGTTGGATGTAGTAAGCCAGCAAACAACTGTTTTACATTTTATGCCTCAACTGTAGCAGTTGAGTAGCACGGTGAGTGTGTTGTTACGGTTTGTGTGTTTTCGCGCAGCAGGCGACTCAAGATAGGGCGTAAGTTACATAACCTGTGGACTGCATGATGACGGAAATAGGTGACTGTGGTCGCTGCGAAGAGGGACGTCACTTACTGACGTATTTAGCAAGTACTACAGCGCTGTAGCTGTCCATAAGTTGCAAAGCGTGCGTTCACCATCGTTTACTTTGCAATACGTACGCACGTCCACCGCTGGACGCGACAGGTCTGCTGCAGAAACACGCAAACTGAGCGTCGTTTTAATTCACATTTGGTAGTCAGGTTGAGTCGGACTTCACCCTGCCTTGTCGGGCCACTTCACTGCGGTCTGGCGCAGTGTATTTACTGTAATTTGAACTGGCGCAGTAGGATTAGTATTTATAGGGAATAAAGCTTACTTGTTTATGCCATGAATATTAATTAGGCCTATTCCCGGTGGCCACGCGGTCTCAGGAGTCGGTCTGCGACCGCTCGCTTGATGGGATTGCGGGTTCGAATCCCGCCGGGAGCGTGGATGTCTGTCTGTTGTGAGTGTTGCGTGTTGTACAGGTAGAGGTGTGGGCGTAGGGCCGATCATTCCTCCAAGGAAGCTCTTCCGAGTGTGTGTGTGCGTGTGTTACTGTGTATAGTGTTGGTTCATCAATCAGCCCGTGCACCTAGTGAGTAGGTAGAAGACAGACTAACAGAAGAATGTTAATTAAAACAGCGACTAGCTACGGGCTAGACGGTCCGTGGTTCGAATTCCGGCAGGAGACAGAGATTTTGTCTTCTACAAAACGTCTAGACTGACTCTTGAGGCCCACCCAACGTCCTCTTCAATAGACACCGGTGTTCTTTCCTGTAGGTAAAGGGGCCAGGGCGTGAAGTTGACCACTCTCCTCCCTCTTATGCCCGAAGTTAAGAATGAGTGACGCCGTGCCTCTGCTCCGCATATACTCTGTCATGGCTTGGACAGGGACTTGATGCTGTGAGATCGATACAGCCGCTATTTTGTGCTTATTATGTATATGTAGTTTTTTTTTGGTAAGAAGTGTAACATATACATTTGGTAGCAGGAGAAGGAGACCACTGGGGAGACCTAGGCGTAGATGGGTGGATAATATTAGGATTGATCTCCAGGAGGTGAGATGTGGGTATGTGGACTGGATTGGGCTGGTTCAGGATAGAGACAGGTGGCGGACGCTTGTGAGTGCGGTAATGAACCTTCGGGTTCCGTGAAATGCGGGGAATTTCATGACTAGCTGCAAACCAGTTAGCTTCACAAGGAGGACTCCACACCATGGAGTAAGTAAGTAAGCAGCTTAAGGTTGTTGTCGTATGTGCTGTGTATGAGTAGGGACGTTTCGGAGAGACATTCTGTCCGTATGTTAAGGTGTTATGGCAGATTTCCCCGAAACGTTGGTTACCGTCCTCAGGACCACACGGTATCGCAACCCAGAAGAGCGCAATCAGAACTTTTACTGCGACGAAACGTATTTTGACGTTCAGGTGACCCTGCATCGTGATGCATTCTTATAATAAAACCAACTAGATGCATTGATTTCTCAAATTTTTTGGGGAGTAAAACTCTACATGTTTCGGACAATTCCTCTGTCCATCATCTGGGCAGAGAAACTGGAAACATGTAGAGTTTTATTCCAAAAATAAATTACATAAATTAGTACATCTAGTGGTTTTATTATAGGATTCATCTTTTGCGTTTTTATGTGTAGTGTTCTGTTCTGTTGGGACCCAGTATGATTCACTTTGCACTGTGTATGTGGGTTATCTGCGGCTTCCAGTGGGAAACGTTGATTATGAACTATGGGCACAGGTGAGGAAGGACGTTTGTTTTAAAAGAGACCTAACTCTCCTGTCATATGGGTTGGGAATCAGGACGACGTTCTGAAATCCGAACAGACGGCCGTATGTCTAAGGAGGGCAGTGTCCAGTTCGCAGTGCAAAACTTTGTCGTACGAATCCCGTAAGCCTCTAGCCCAGTGGCTAGCGTTATGTAGCGCCAGGCTTAGCATTCAGAACTACTTCATTTTTCCAGGCGTTGCAGTGATGTGTTTTGTGTAGATCCCAAGCAGAGACACTTTCGCTGTACAGCGTTAACTGGTTTTTACAGTAGAAACGGAGTGTGTTCACAGCGCGGTACGGACTGAATCTTCAAGTAAAATTCAGGTTATGCGTGAATTCAAGTTCCTCACCGCGGTGTAAATGAGATCTTCGGTCTTCTGGGGTGTTACAATGTATTTCCCAGAATATCGAATATCTGAAAATGCAGGTTAACTTTTGTCTTTAAATTGCCATTAAATGGCGCAAGAGATTGGTCGCCGGTCTGTCACCGCGGAGGCCTGGATTCGATTCCAGGTTAGTCACTGTGAGATGGTTGGTGGACAAAGTTGCAGTGGGTCGGGTTTTTATCCGACTGCTTCGGTTTTCCGCTGTCAGTTTCGGTACACCAACGCCCCTTATTCTTCATCTACATGTTGCTCTTAACGAGGAGGAGAAACAGGTGAAGCCTTGGAACTTCCAAATAGCGGTGCTCACACAGAAATGGTAACGTTGGATAGAAAAATAGTTCACGTTTTTGGTCCTTAAACGGTTAAAGCTAAAGTGCCCTAATACTGCCCGAAACATGTCCACTTTTCACGGTTACTTTACTAGTATCCTGTATCTGTATCCAGTGCAGCCATTGCGCGGCGTTGTTGTTCTGGTACCAGCGCAAATTGTTTGCACAAATTATTGTTTGTAGTCCTTGGCTTGGTCAGAGTTGCGTAATGTTTACTGCCAGCTTAAAGACAGATGTGCAGATCTGTAGCAGTTTTGAGGTTCTGAGGATAGGTCTGCCTATGAGGTAACATGGATCACTTAACTTTGCTATATGTGGCTCTGGAGCTCGAGAGGTTGCTGGATGCTGTAATCCACATCATTGGCTAGCACTGTTCTGCAGCCGTCCGCTACGTGACGTAGCCTGTACGTGAAGAACAACATTCAGCATCCAAGTACTGGAGCACGTTTGGCGGTGTGTTGTGCGTGCAGACTGCAGTAACACGTTCAGGGGGGTTCATCGATCACAGTTTCGAAGTCTGTTTTGATTAAGCATGTCTGTGCGGCGTGCGCTTATGTTGGTTCCTTGCACTTGCTTACGCAACTGTCTGTACAATAGAAAGGCTGACTTACTTACTCCATGGTGCAGAGTCCTTCTTGTGAAGCTAACTGGTTAGCAGCTAGTCAAGAAATTCCCCGCATTTCACAGAACCCGAAGGTTCATTACCGCACTCATAAGCCTCCGCCACCTGTCTCTATCCTGGGCCAGCCCAATCCAGTCCACATACCCAAATCCCATCTCCTGGAGATCCGTCCTAATATTATCCACCCATCTACGCCTAGGTCTCCCCAGTGGTCTCCTTCCCTCCAGTTTCCCCAGCAAGGCCCCATGTTCGTTCCTTGCACTTGCTTACGCAACTGTCTGTACAGTAGAAAGGTTGACTTACTTACTCCATGGTGCAGAGTCCTTCTTGTGAAGCTAACTGGTTTGCAGCTAGTCAAGAAATTCCCCGCATTTCACGGAACCCGAAGGTTCATTACCGCACTCACAAGCGTCCGCCACC
>Ga0123355_10016916_pt1 | contig 11506 bp, 8 predicted proteins | sample TergutEmb28metaG_3_FD_89872 | JGI IMG/M metagenome (GOLD analysis project Ga0123355, IMG submission 89872) | Embiratermes neotenicus P1 segment gut microbial communities from Petit-Saut dam, French Guiana - Emb289 P1 | ecosystem: Host-associated > Arthropoda: Insects > Digestive system > Gut ...
TACAAATCTTCTTTCTATAAATTTTGATAAAACTCATTTTATGCAATTTACAACAATAAATAAGCCCAAACCCTTCTTGCAATTTGCTCACCTGCATAAACAAATATCTTTTGTGTCCAATACTAAATTGAAAATTGAAGGAAATCTGAGAGAAGCAGGCGTATATTGAAAGTTCTTTCTTCCCAATGCCCCACATGTCCTTGTGGATTCGTGGTCTCCCCTCCTAGGCACAGCAGAAGCTTAACCGACTTCTGAGGTTGGGACGCCCATGAGGCGTGGTTACGTTGTCCCGATGATGAGAGTGGTGATATAGGAGGATGTAGTGACAGGAGGGCCCTTAAACCTAAATTCTACTAATCTACCCAGACCATGGTCACCGTGGGAATCCTCCCCTTCAGAGAAAATTCCCACAGTAGAGCCAGGAATCGAACATGGGTGATTAGTAGGCAGAGACTCTGACCACTAGACCACGGGGCTGGTCTGTCTTACAGACATTATCAGTTGTAAGCTGCAATGATTTTATGTGAATACTGAAGAAATTAGGTGTGTTAACTATGGTAGGTAATCGGCAACACAACATACAAGTGGCTTTGAATGATATGAAGGCAGAAGAAAGTCGTGCAGACCTAGTCATTGCTGATACGGCATCACAATGTGCTGGCTCTAGCTCAAACCCTGGATGACTTTCAGAAGGGTTTTGTTTTGCAGAAAACACATGTACATAGTAGGCAGATCTTAATACATCTGTTAAATTTTTATTACCTCGACAAATATCTAGCACAAAATGTTGGAGATGTGCATAGGTGTCAAGAGTCCACTACTGTTGTCTGATTCTAACCAAAAATCAGGCTGAATTCACATATTTTAGTAAGATCACCCAGTAACAAGCACATGGTGGCTCAGTTGGTTGAGGCACTGTGCTACAAGCCAGAAGGTCACAGGTTCAATTCCCGATGGTGTCATTGGAATTTTTCATAGACATAAGCCTTCCGGCCGCACTGTGGCTCTGGGGTTTACTTAGCCTCTAACAGAAATGAGTATTTGGTATATCTCCTTGCAAGCAAACGTGGCCGGTGTGTAGGGCCGACAACCTTACCACATTCATGTGCCAACTGTCTTGACATCTGGGAGCCTCAACCTCCTGGAACCCACAGGGCCTGTCCAGGCCTGTAATGGGATTGCTTTACCTTTTACGAAGTAACATATTCAATGCAATACATAAAGTCAGGGTTTTCACAACTCTTCGGCCACTGAATTTTGTTCACACCTAATATTTTCAGCACAATCACTCCATTTTTTTAAACATACAAAAGCATGCGTCAGTTCATGTGCATTGAGGAAAAGTGCCAGGTAACAGTCAGACTCACAGGTCATACTAGAATTGTGGACCCTCAGTACAAAAACTGCTGCATGTCACCCTTCTGGCACCTAGAATTTGGAGGTGACAACTAAACTTTTGGAAAATCTTTGAATCAATGCAATAAATGGTTCTCATGTTGTTAGTGAAAAATACAGAGGTGGGCAGACATGATGACACTAACAATGTGTCTGTGCAGCTTTTCATTTTAAATGCTTCAAAAGGAGTAGGTAACGGGCAGTTGGATTGTGTTCCAGGAGAGTACACCTATGTACTTCACTGCTGAAAGAAATTAAGAAGTAACTAGTTTACAGGAAAAACTGTGTTTGGGAGCACAACTGAGGCATATGCACACAGTGAAGCATTTCTGGCACATCTGTATAATCTTTCTGTTGTGGAAATGCAACAGTGGGTTTTCATCAGTACTCTTGAGCTATAAAATATCTGAACTGCTTATACCCTCTCAGTTATCCTAACAGCCTAATACCCTTTAACTCAAACAGACTGATTTTATGGTGCTCAAATTTTTGTTACAGCTATATGTGGATTTTTTTCAATATATTTCAATATGTCTCCAATATCAAATTTCATGAAAATCCATCTAGTGGGAGACAAGTTAATAGATGTGGGCAGACGGACATGAAAAAGCTAAGAGGTGATTTCGCAACAATGTGAATGTGTCTAGAAAGTGGAAAACTGCACATTTACGGGGCACGCAGAAGGGCTAACAAGGTATAGGAATCAGTTAAAGTCATTAATTCTGTCTTTAAACTTTAATCCTTTTGGGAAAATTACAATAGCAGCATGGCTTTTTTATTCTATTCCACCACACTCAACTGAAATCGATCACAGGTATGGTAAATGGAAGCTCAAACCACTCACCCAATGACACAGTGTCACATCCCAGACGACATGAATCCTGAGGCATGCAGAATCTTGCTTATATTTTGCAGCTCTATGTTGATTTTAGGAAGATTACGTTGGTTTGGGCGCATACAGAGAATGGAAGAAAATAGAATTCCCGAAAAGGTACTATATGTGAATTTGGGAACAAGAAGATAGAGAGGTAGACCAAGAAATAATGGCAAGATGAGGTGAGAGAGGATGGAAGAACAGTTGGTGGAGAAAGGTGGCAGGAGAAAGTACATACCAGAGAGGAAAGGAAGAAGCTCCTGAGAATGGCAAGGAATTGTTGCATTCTGCACATGCCAATGGAATGAATGAAGGAATGAATTAAATGTTGTTTGTAGGAACTGATTTATCCCTTTCTGCTTATACATAATGTCAGTCTTGGCCATGGAATTCAAGGTACACTAAAATCTCAACACAGTAAAATTAAAAAAGAAAAAAGAAAAATTTAACATATATTGCATTTTATTAATATCTCATCAGTACTGCTTGTTGGTTTATTTATTTGTGACATTCACATCACTAACTGAAAACAATGACATTATTAACTTTATATTTTCAGTGCATGCTTTTAAAGCACTTTGTATGTTATATTCCACACATACAAAACCTCACTTCTGAATTTCATAAACAGTTATTTTACTGAAAAAATATCTCCACTGAGTTCTGCAAATTTTAACAAAAATATCTATTATAAACCTTGAAAACTAATTTTGGGACAACAGTCCAGAATATCACGAACAGCTTGAATTTTGTTCGGAAAATACAACAAAAAATGACAATAAATTCAGCAGAATACCAAGACTTCACATATGCAGATTATTCATATTTTATCCAAATGTGTTCATATGGACTGGCATAATTACACGCTTGCAGAAAACTCAGACTGCATGATATCAGTATCACATTCTCCCCCTTAAGACCCATTTCTTATGGTCTGGAAGATATGATTATTAATTTATTTTTGTAGCCACGTATTTCAATAACTTCTGTATCAACTCACTGTCATGTACAAGTGAAGTATCTCTACTATGCAAAATTCAGTACCTGTTACCATCCAATCTGCTAATATTGTAACGTTCCTGACATTCTTACACTAGCCACAATCATCATGCCTCCTGACACAAATCATCTCACTGTACTGAACTGAGTGTTACAAACTTCAAAGCTAAGAAGATGGGATGCTTAGCACAGAATGAGAACTTTTTTTTATTAATTCAAACATGACTATCAAAAACTGGCATGACAGACTTGAGACTACCATGTCTGCAGCTGCTCGTATTACCAAATACCATTTGTTACCTGCAAATCATCAAGTAGCTCCAAATTCTATTAGAGAAAGAGAGAGAGAGAGTTCTGTCCATTTCCAAGAAAGGACAATGGATGGAACTTCTTACAGTTTTCCTTTAACCCTGTATTTACTTACTACTTACTCCACCACCTTTGATTGAACCCAATGATTTATTACTGTTTTGGTTTGTATTTTTGTGCAAAAAAAATTAAAATAAAAAAGTGATTTATTACTGTGTTCACAAGTGCTTTTCACTGTGTGTTATACAAATTACAAAACACGGTAGAGCACTGTGACATATGAGGTATTCACAGTGATGTTGTTGACAACGCGTGTCCTGAGATATGATGGCATGTTATTAGGGGAGTATTTTCCGGCATTTTGAAGGATGAGTGTGCCTTCATCTTCAGTGTCTAGCAAGTCCACGAACAGCCACGTGGAAAGATCGGGCCTTCTCTATAGGTAGCGGTAATCAGGGATCCTCCCTCTAACTATATCACACACCCAATCTTTCCACGTGGCTCTGCTCCTTGGACTGCTACAGACACTGAAGATAAAGGCACTGTCATCCTCTGAAATATTGGCAACTACTCACCCAATGACACAGCATTTTATTCCAGAAACCTTCATGGCACAGTATTTTAGCTGAAAAACAAAACTTGCTGAGGTTACCAAAATCTGAATCACTGAAATGTGTGGTAAAGTGTGGAAGCAAATGTTCTGTCAGTTGCACAAATGTACCAGTTCACACAGCACAAAGACATGGGAAGCTGCCACAGACTATTAATGCTGTAACATTCAACAGCCGTACAATTCTTCAGTCACTAACATTTCAACATACTGTCACTTCCTTGACCACAGTATATTTATAAGTATTATATAATACTGTTACCAATATATATATAATATTTATAATATAATAATGCTGCTATACTCTGCAAATTGTAACGCAGAACATTCTAATTTTAATGCGTTCCAAAATAACATCATATGTTATTATGCATTCATTCTCAAATTTTCTGTGTCCACAGACAATGTGAACACAATAAATAATGCAGTATATCCTACAACTACACTTATAATAAATTCACTTAATACAGTGACTACTACTACATCCTGGGCAACTTGCCAGAAGAATCATAAAAACATTTCTAGAAATAAAACAAAATGCATACTTCGAATTCTCATAACATTACATAAACTAATATGAATACTATAGTATGCTACCACTTAAGACATAATTGCATGAACCCAACATACAATACATCTGCACATTATTACGACTGACATTCACAAATAATTAGTGTGTGCTGCTATTATAAGCACTTGGATTATACTCCAATTACGTAGTTTGCGTGACAGTGAAATTCTGATAAATTACATTACCAGTCACACTACGCCACGTGGTGTTACAAGTGCAAGTTACAGTTACATGAGGCCCCATAAACTTAATTTGAAAGAACAAAATACCATTTTTTTGTGCCAAGGCAAAGAAAAGATCACTGTGTTGATAATTCAATGTATCTGAATTAGTTCTCCAAGCTTGTATAATGTAACGGACATGGAATGTGCAATATTCTGTTCTTAAAAGACACCCAGTTATTAGCACACTTTAAAAAATAACATAAACTGGCTGTTGGATTATAGAATTACAATCTTGACAACAGATGTCCCTATTCTGAAAACAATGCTTTTAAATACAGAGACAGCTGTAATAAATTTCAGTTTATTGAAACTCACAACTATGAAATTAGTCGCAAAACTATACAGCCACCCCACCCTCCTTTGTGACCTTGGAAATGACTAAATATATTATTTACATCTGTATTAATATAAATATATATACATAACTTTTATAATGCTAATTGGAAGAGTATATTTATCTCTAAAAAATATAACAGATCTATTGGCATCTATTGTAACTGCAAAAAAGTAGGAATTATAATGCCTAAAATTTTGGTTCAAATGTAATTATACAAAAGATGTGGGAAACTATGTATCAAAGAACATAGTTTGTGTACTTCTTCACCAGTGCACAAGCACCACAAGCATAATACAATTACTGTCTCAGTCACAAACCAAATTGAGAGAGTTGTTCACCATAATAAGAACAAACAATTTTGACATGGCATACCCAATAATTAATAAATGCACCCACATACAAACTAAAATGAAAACTCACATGATGATAATGAAAAACAAAATGCGATAAACATACAATACTAACATCTGTGTCACCTTCTTTTTCATTCACAACACTTGGTAGTTAGATTTTCTCAATAATCAATGTCTTAAAAATGTGAATTGTTCTTAATTCCGATGGCAAATTCTTTCTCCTATGCATGTCCAATAACTGGTCAAGTGTTATACCTTTACCCATACAAGCTATAACACCAGCAGCCTCGTTGTCAAGGTTAAATCTTAATCAATCCGCGAGATTTGAGGTTCTCACAGAGATGATGCCAAAAATCAAGTCTTCTGGAATATGACACTGAGTCACTGAGTGGGGGGTTCACAGCGTTCTGAGGGATCGTGGCGCATTCATCTTCAGGGTCATGCAGTTCTACCTGACCCTGAATGAAGGCATTATAATCCATTAAAACGTTGTGAACAAATTGCCCAACAACAGCGTCATATTGCAGGACATTAAAGTCTTAAATTCTCTAAGTCAGAAATAAATTCTCTCATTGAGCATTTGTTACAATGGCAATGAATTTTTTAAACATTAATGTAATTAATCTGACCCCTCAGAAAGAATGTCAAAAATTATTAAACAGACCATCTGTAACATCATATGGTGCAACATATTACTATCAGGTGTGTCTTAACACCCTGGATTAACAACTTGGCTTACCTGCAAGGAGACATTTATAACATATATGTATGATATGTCTATTTTGGTGGAGACCACCACAAGCTTAACTATGCCATCTGTCACTTCTTTCTTCAATTAGTATACTGTTCTGGCAAGACATAAGAAATATCATCCCAGGGATGGCGGTACAGACCCTGCTTCAGACGTTTCTGATCCATGAAATGGCCTGCAACAAATTTATACATTTTTTCACAATAAAACTGTATGTTTAACAAATAATAAATTCCATATCTCGGGTACAGACAACCAGCAGAGAGAACATTACTATCATCACTATTCTCAAGCCATCTATTTCCAACTTACCCTACAAATCTCTGCACTTTAGTTTTGTTAACAATTTCCAATTCTTTTATAATTCTGAATACTTTCAATGCCACAGTTTCTTGAAATCATCATTCCTTAATTTAAATAACAAAACTTCAGTGATGCTCATATATGCTTGGAACAACTGTTAACTTTTGAATGAAGAAGTCTAGAAACATATGCACAGTGTCAGAACTCAGGAGAGATCAGTCACTTTATATAATTATTGTTAAAACCACAACACTTATGGTGAAAGTGTGCCAAATAAAAAATGTGTTTCTCTTCTTGTGCTAGAACATGTAGGTTTTTGTGTAACGTTGTTCCTTATTTCTGTCTAATCTGAAACTACAGCTCCTCAATTTCACAGTTAATGAAAATCCATTGAGCAGTTCTTTAGTTCGAGTCTGGGGTTCTCATGGTAGTGCAGTATAAGATTCCAGTCTTCTGGGATGTGATTTTGCATAACTGGGTAAGCGGTTCTTCATGGACCAAACCCCTCTGAGATAAAGGCAACATATTCTTCAAAATATCAGGGGCCATTTACCCAGTGACACAGCATCATGTACCATAAGATAAGAATGCTCATTTCTGTAGTTGTTATTGTGGACAAATAGGGAACTGACATGGTGAAGCTAATAGGTGCATTTTTGCAACCTTTTACTATAAAAATGCCAAAAATATGAGACATGAACTTGAAGCTTACCAATGAAACCAATACTCCTTCCCAGAACAAAGAGACTGTTAATGGCACCCATCTCTATATAATCCTGAGCCTCTTCCCTGTACAGAAAAAAGAAGGAAATTTTAAATCTACTTGTTAAGCATTTCAAACATGTATAATTTAAACAGACGTATTTCTCCTTATATAGTCTTGAAAAGTAATACAGTAACGTAATTTCTTATACATGAAAACTCATTGTTAAATGAGAGGAACACTTTCAGCACATTCACGTGCACAAATTTTTTGATACCAGATATTTTGTGCACACTGTCAGTACACTGTAAGTTGATGTGGGCAGTGAGAACACTTTAAGCCAACAGATATGGCTGACTGTTATACATATGCAAATTAAATCTAGATCTGAAATGCACTGGTGACAGGATTTAAAAAGTATGTCAGAAGAGAATAATTAGAATTATGACGGGTGCCCACCCTAGAACTTCAAGTAGAAAGCTATTTAAAAAATCAGAGATTTTAACAATCTGAAGCCTATATATATATATACTCATTGATGAGTTTTTTTAATTGGAAATCAGTACAAATTTCTGACTAACTCGTCAGTACATAGTATAAAAACAAGAAATAAACACCATCCACACAGACCTATTGCTAACTTGTCTTGTTTTCAAAAAGACGCTTCCTAGTCTGGGATCAGAATTATTAACAACCTACCACAAAGCATTACAAGCCTTAGGAATGAAAAGCGACAGTTTAGTAGCCCTAAACAATTTTTTATATGCACACTACTTTTACCCTGTGGATGAATTTTCTGCATGTAGAGATGACATGTATTGCTGACTTGTGTGACTGTAAATTCTTACAATGTAATAATTTTATATGTTTTGTTTGCTTTTGTATGTTTTAGACATGTTCCACATCCTATTGTCTGGTGACAGCCTCAGGGATCTATGGAACGTATGTAGGTATGTATGTATGGACGTATGTACGTACATATGTATCTATGTAGGTACGCATTTATGTATGTACATATGTATGGACGTACGTACGTACATATGTACATATGTACGTATGTGTGTGTACATATGTATGTGTGTGTACATATATATGTGAACTGATGGTGAGAAATACAAAAGTTCTCAAACATGTAGCATGAGAGGGAAAAGAAGTGTTAAAGAAAGTATACTGCAGAGTTCTTTGTGTATGTGCATGTGCGTGTGTGGGAAGGTGGGCAGCGTGCATGCACTTGTGATATGATTCTGGTGGCTTTACACAGTAAATTTATTTTGGTGTGAGGTTTAATATTTTGTAACTGAACAAATTTAAGTTTTAAACTGCCAGCACATCTGCATTTAATAAAGAACCCACAACAACTTGTCACAAATAGATATCTTCACCTTAATTGGTAGATGATGGTCAGAAACATTCATTAAGACCATCACCATCAGAAATGGAAAAAAAAGTAGAGCTAAACTAGCTAATCAATAACAGTATTTTTATCCGTTTCCAAAATTCACAAATCCTGTAACTCACTTCCCCATACATGTCAACCGTGCTTTAAGGAAGCCCTTAGCAGATACCTCAAACAGTCAGAATTGTAGCATTGAGAGAGAGGATAGGAAGTGACCACAAGTATCATTTGAAACCATAACCCCCATATCAATTTGACACTAGACTGGGTGGAGCATAACTGTTCATCCTTCAAAAAGCGACATACCTTGTGAAGCTACCACTATGTCTCAGAAGGTCAACAAAAGACACAGCAATTACACCATCTACATTAAGAATGAGGTTTGGTTTCTTAGATGTGGTAATCTTCTCAACTTCCAGAGCATAATTCAATAGAGGCTTGGCTGGAAAACTCTCCATTACAAATTCCTTAATAATCTTCACACGCATATCAGGATTGTTAATCTGCAAAATTAGAAATCAAAATCAGGTACCAACCACATAAATATCTGTGGCACACAAAGTTATGTAGAGGTATAACATTCACATCTCCATTCTGCCATCTTACCTTACATAATCATAAATTTTGAAAAATTATATGAAAATGGTGCATGGTAAAGAAAGAACACATAAATAAAGGTTTTAACTAAAAAACTGAAACTATATTAACAGAAAAATAATGAAATATTTCCAACTTAATAAGTGCTCAATTCAACTGTTTTGCCACCACACAGACACTCCCTAACATATGAAGTAGGTACATTCTGGGAGGTCCAGTGTGAGTCGTAACCAAGCATACATATGGTCATCTGTATTGTTATGTACAAGGGGGTCCAACTGAAATCCAAACTCCAACACAACGGAACCAGATAGGCCCCAAAAATACCACCCTACTGCCTTTGTTATTGTCCAGCAGTATTCTTCCGCCATCTCATCTCATTGTGCCTTCATTACCGCAAGGAAAAATTTGGCATGCGCATAAAAAATTCGATTATTTCTATTCATTTAATTTTTCGAAAACTGCGTAACTTCAAACTGCATACGTTGGAGAGTGTCTATAATTAAGGCAAACAAGTAAAACATATTATTTTTACACAAAAGCTACACATTTCAAGTATCTGTGACAGCCTTGTATAACTCTTTGTGGTCAATTACATAATGTCCCATCAATGTCACTTTAATTTTAAATATTCTAAATTACTACCAACAAAGAACAAGTGGCTATCAATCTTGCTCGGTATTCAAGAGACCATCAATTACATTATTATTCAGCATGTCACCTCTCCTGAATGAAGTCTGCCAAGTTCTCCTTAGCCCTTGACACAAATCCTGGGATGCAAGATGTGATGTCCCTTTCCTTTCACATCCTTTCCAGTTCATCATTTACATCCCAGCACTTCATACCACTAACCAATAAAAGCACTGTTCAGTGAACCAAGAATTGATATACTGATCCCATAACTGACATGTAACTGATTCACACATTAAGCCTTGCCTTTCACTTGAGAAGAACAATTGATAGACTTAACAAGACGGGCAGGGTACACATAACGTAACAAACATAACATTGAGGTGGGTTCATATAACCATCGCTTTTGTGGAAAAGCATGAAGTACTACATATTCTGAGTGTGTGTTTGTTGCCTTAGGTATCTAGCATGCACTGTACATGCACAGCATTATGTCGTCATCTGTGGCCTGTCTGGCTCTGCCATATTTTCCCACATTACCTAATAAACAACATGATTTGGGGGGGGGGAATTATTGAATATCAAATGTGTTTTGATTTTCTCTACAATTTTTGTCTGAAATGTTCTCATTCTAATGAACAATTCATTGAGATATTATCATAAATGCACACAGGTATTTACATAAAGTACAAGTTATTCTTGTCAGATTTTAACAAAACTTGAATTTTCTTGGCAGATTTTCAAAAAACACCCAGATGGACGGACAGACAGACAGGCATGATAAAGCTAACAGTCACTTTACACAATTCTGTGTACATACATATAAAGTAAACATAGTGATAAATAGAATATTTGGACCCAACAGTAATGACATGTCAGGAAAATAGAGAAAATTATGTACAAAACAGCTTTATAATTTGGGACCTTACACAGTATTCTTGTAGTGTTTAATAAATAATAGTAAGCTGGTATGAACATGAAGATTGTCTGGGGAACCATCATATATGTAAGAGTCTTGACTGGAAAATCTTACGTAAACAGATCACTTGGGATAGGGAGGACAACAAGGGAGAATATTAAGTGTTAAGAATGTCCTTTGCGTCCACAGCAGTGTATATTCTTAGGTACTGGATGGAGGGTACAGACTCCTTGCTCTAAGAGCCAACAAGTTATAAAATATTATGGAGGACCTCAGCAACATTACACATAAACCAGGCACATACCATTGTTATGAGGAGCCTACTCCTTAATGTACATTTATCTATATTGTTGTTTTAATCCCTTCATACTATTGTATATTTGTATGGAGATTGTTTGAACTTTGCATTATCCATTGATTGATGCAGTGTTATTACTTATTATGCACACGCAGTTGAAAGGAAGTTGTGGAAAGAACATTTCCTGAGTTTGTTTGTATGCATTTAGGTGTGGTACACCGCAGCAAGTTTTTGTAA
>Ga0123355_10016918_pt1 | contig 11505 bp, 6 predicted proteins | sample TergutEmb28metaG_3_FD_89872 | JGI IMG/M metagenome (GOLD analysis project Ga0123355, IMG submission 89872) | Embiratermes neotenicus P1 segment gut microbial communities from Petit-Saut dam, French Guiana - Emb289 P1 | ecosystem: Host-associated > Arthropoda: Insects > Digestive system > Gut ...
ACACATATACACACACACACCCACACAACACACACCCACACACCCACACACCCACACACACACACCCACACACACACACACACACACATACACACACACACATACACACACACCCACACAACACACACCCACACACACACACACACCCACACCCACACCCACACACACACACACACACACACACACACATGTACACTAAATGCACTTAAAATTAAATGAACTCTTACGACTGGTTCAGCATGCAATTATAAACGTACCTGTATATATCCGTAACAAATTAGGCGAAATTTATTCCTGTTTCCTGCAATTACGTTGTGCTATGGGCGACACTTCGTACTAACATCTTGCAATATTGCTCAACACCACACATAATCTTAAGCAGAAGAAAAAATTAATTAAAAACTCAAAATTAATTCAGGCAATAATTTAATATATCTGGACCTCTGTTGTGCCGCTAAGTAATTCACGTTCATCTCCACTTCACACGTGTATATATATATAATTCAAAAGGTCTGAACTTTCAGTACTGACAAATGAAGTGTGCCCATCCAGGCTTAAGTACAAATCAGTTTGTGATAAAAATGTGGGCCTACACAGTTCTTACGTCATATATTTAACGGTATGGTGAATACGTAACCAGATATGAAATGTGATGCATCAGGAAAGCCACAATATCACCTGTTTATCAATAATGTCAGTATATACTGAAGTCTTAGGTTTTATTCTTTCGTTAACCCATGTACTCATTGTTACGCCCTCTTCAAGTTGTGTTTTGATTTTTCCTCAGGTTTTATCTGCATAAGAAGGAAATAGTAAACAAGACAATACCATAAGGCAGAAGAAAAGAAAAAAAGTTTTCTCTGTGCAGGGCATTGATGCACAGGGGCAGGAGAAGTATGGTGCTATATGGATGTGCGTGAAGAGCTTCACGCACTGACCGCTTTGACCCGTAGAAGAATCCCGCGTTACACATTGGATAGGAAGTTGGGTGGGCCCCAAGACAGGTCTGGTGTCCTCGGTCTCAGAGCCCGTAGCCTAATCACTATATCGATGAAAATATCCTAGCTGCCTAATGTAACAATCAACATGCTGGTGTAACAATGAGAGTAAAGCAAATTATTCTTCATCCTGTAGTCTTGTGAGCTTTGGAACCATTCATTTGTATCGGAAATAAATTATCTCTGATTCAAGAAGTTTTTAATTTTTTCATATATGTATTCTTTCTCAGAGATGGAGTAACGTTTCCATTCTTAATAAACGCGCACATAAACATGACAAATGAAGTTTACAGAACAACACAAAAAACTGTTCTGTAGATTGCATATTTTTAACTTACGGGCATTAACAATATGACGCTGAACTGGATTACTCCTTCATTAAAAATTATTTTAAAATTCATGTTGTAATATCAAGCAATTTTCCTAGCTAATTACACCACATACAGTTTGCTCCAGGCATGTTCAAACAAATAGTTTGTCACTATTTCTTTACTGTCGTTGCAACATTGTAAATACGTTGACTGTATTGATTTACATAAGGGAAAGGACTTTGCTTCCTTTTGGATGTAGAACACAAGAAAATTAGGGGTTGGCGTTTGGCATCCAGTCGAAGTAATTATGTATATTATGTATATTATTGCAAACGTAAGGACACCCAACAGGGATCAATTACACTTTGGTCGTAAACTGCGCCTTTTGAAAATGTTTACCGTTATAAATCAAACATTTCTTGGTCGTAACGAGCCAAAGGTCTAAACTGTGAAGAGGAAAAGAGGATATAAGTGGAAGAACACCAAATATTGTTCACAAAGACACTTGAGACTCAAATATGAGAGGTTTCGGCATATAAGCCGAAATAAGTTCAAAATATTTAAGTTCACATAAATCTTGGTATTTTTATGTATATTACCTTATGGATTCTGTAGTAATATACAAATCAAACTTAGAAAATCAATTTCAATACGTTGCGTTAGTTTGATCATTAAAATGTCGTAGGGCGGCGAATAGCAGAGAAGAAAAATGTTTACTCTTCTACCCTGGGCACAGAGGCAGATTATTTATTTGACATATTAGTATCCTTCTACCGGACTTCACAGCCTCACAGCCCAGATAACACAAATGCTCACAGTCACCGAACACATAACCTCAAATCCCTGCTACGAAGAGTGTAAGTCTGTGGCAGCAGCACTGAGCAGCAGTAAGTCAGAAATATCCCTTCGCTGGAAGCAGTCCATTCTGTTCCCTCACTCAGAATACTAATCCCAGCGGATGGACTCATCTGTACTCAATCCCCCGTCTCTAATGTGATAATTTCACTGGCTGACGAACCTCGAGTCTGCTACCTCTCCTTTATGGACTGCAAGCCCAAACCAGACTGTCAGTTTGACTTGACACTGGGATATGTTCACTGAATGCTGACTTTTCTTGTCGTTAAAGATAGAGAAAAAAGGTATATTGGATATTGTAAGGGAATGGAATTACGTGCAATATCTTTAGTGAGAGAACATCTTGCGTAAATGCTGAGAATTACTGTCACATGGGAGACTAAGAGGAATAAATAAATCTCAGGCTTCGTGTCGACCGGGCGAATAAGTTTTATGCTATGGCGGCAAATATAGGCAGTAGCTTCAAAAGCTACCGGGAGTTCGCTGGTATAACTTACAGGAATTGTTACTGTGAATAAAGAAACGTAAATTGACATCATGAGACATCGCCAAAGAATGCGTTGCGTGACAGAAGACGCAGGCGTTTCATTTCAGCACCACGCCAGTCGCTAGAAGATTATGTCATATTTAATTCATCTGCCTCAGGCAGATGAATTAAATATGATCATGACACACTGGGGGTTATGATACAGAGGGGGGACACCAGAATGTCACTCTATCCCACATAAATCACACGTGGACTGGCCCGGGACTGAAACCGAGTCTCAGTGGCCTAAAGCCAGCTACTATCCGCCAGAGCTATGAGGATTAATGCTCTAAATCAGATCCTTCCGAACTGGTATCAACTTTACTTTCATGATCATTTTCGAATTTAAATCGACATATTAAATCCTCCGTAGCTAAAATAACACCATAAAACTTTCGACTAACAGGTCACCTTTGAGAAGTCAAAATCTGATTTCATTGATTAGCGGCTAGTGGTTACGGTAGGAATATCTGCGGGTAGGGGGTTGGGGGCGGATGAGTGAGTTTCAAACTCTCTTTCGAGATTCATCGAAAGGTGGAATACAGAAGCAGTAAGAAAACACTGAAAGCAGCCTTCTCTCAGCAGAACAAGCACTAACCCATTGCACTCAATGACCAATCTCTTAGCCGTCGTATCGATTTCGTCCAGTCCTACAGACTCCAGGGTTTCCAGTACGTACTCATAAACTAAATATGTTTTGGATTCCAGAAGAAACTCGTCAAATTAAATATCCCCAATGAACTGTTTCTCAAACTTGCTGATTGTGGAACTCCACATTTTTATTATCAATTATGTTTTAGGAATAATATATTATCGCGTCATAAATACAAACGTTCTGTCAGTTAAGGAAACTTTAAGTAAAACACATGTACGTACAATGCCGCATGCCACGTTCCTTCGCTCACGCGCATATGTGTGTGTTTTTTTGTGTTCCTGTGTTCAGTATTTAGACGTACCTCACTGCCATTCACTGTCAACCTATTTATTTGAAAAAAGTATCAGCAATACTTTTATTTCTTATTTTCGGGATTTCACCTATTTTAAACGCGGCATAAATACGGTTGTTAATTCTGCTATAAGACATTGGTACTTCACTCTTCGCATGTTTCGTAACGTGCTGTGAACAAGTCCGCTGATTTGTATTGTTTTATTCCTAAGGCATGGATTGAACAGACTTACACGCTACTCGCCAGCGAGTTCACAAACAGTTCTTAAACTTGTCATGTCTGATTACAAAATCGAGTAAAATCGCTGGCTACTAAAGCCGATCAAGTAAAGCTAAATCGGTTCAACTTTACTCCTACTAGTTGGCTAATTTATTATCCCGCTTGTAAACTCACTCAGCGTAAATGATACGGCCAGTAACTAGCATGTAATACAACACTAAGATTCTTCCGAAAGCTGAAACAGAGCACTGAAGTGCTAGTAGTAGACTGTAAAGCCCTTTGTTATTCCTACGCGTAATAGGCGGGGCTAGTTTACTCGCTGCTAGTTCAGTAACTGGAGACTGAACTCGCTGTCGAGTAGCGTGCAAAGGATCCCTGCGTAATCCCGGCCTAACTAACACACTAGATCAGTTTTATGACCTGGCACAAAGATCCATATCTAGTTCCTATGTGCATACACCACCTGGTTTTGTGGATGATGTTTCAAGTATAAATTATTATTATTATTATTTTTATTATTGGTGTTTTAACTTTAGTGGAACAGCCGGCAACGCAGTCCCACGTTCTTTTACAGCATTCCCTTTATTTCTACCGACGTGTTTACTGTTTTCCTAGCTTTAGTGGAAGTACCGTTTAAGTCACCATAATTTACTGTTCTAGAAATTTGTATGTTAAAAATTAGCTACGAATAGGGTGTTCTTTGGTCTTTGAATAAGCGAAAGGGAACGTGCTTTAATTACAGCTCCACCTAATTCTGTTCTTGTTAACTGAGTGCCTGGCTAAAGAACAAGAATATGTTAGTACTGAATATTGCATTTTGTTACAAACAAGAAAAAATTAACTTTCTTTCATTCAGGAAATCCGTAAAAGAAAGGGACATTTTGAAGACAACACCACCATTAGTGAATCTTCGTCATACACAATGGAAAACTTTACAATTCTGGTACTTAGTTTCTGTGATGACTCCAGCAGGAGCAATAAAATTCAGTCCTTTGTTACAAGAACGTCAAGAAAAAGAAGATTTAAGTCTAGCTGCACGAGATACGTATTTTTAATCACTTTCAGCATCCTCTTAACAGATAATTCTTATACAAAACATCAATGGCTCCCTGTATACATAGCAGGGTTCAACGCTGCTAATGCATGAAGTTTGCAAATGTGGCACACAAGAAGAATCGATCATTTATAAAGAATGAACCAGATGCGACAATAAAGAACAACGGACTACAGAAGCAAAACAACAAAATACTCTTGAAAGGGAAGAGTGCTTCATAAAGAAACAACGAATGTTACAGTTAAGTAAAAGAAAGATAAAAGTAAAAACTTGTGCAGAAAGTAGCAAAAATAATTACGAAAATGGAGGTCCTCTTTGGGTTTCAAAATAAAATGAATTAATCAAGTTGAGTGGAAGTGAGCCGCACACGCTTAATCAATTCGCATTTGCTTTATAATTTCTTTATCCTGTAAAATGTCTGGTAATAAATCTTATTAACGATGTAAATTATTCTGACTCAATAGCCCTAAGAGTAACAAATTCTCGAGTAACACCGAAGAACAAATTTAAACTATTTCTTTTGCCCCTGGATGAAAACAAGTGCATGTTTATAATTTGGCCACTCTGAATCCAAACATGAAAATGGACATCCGCTACTAAATAATGATTTCCTGGAACTTCAGTCCTTGTTTTCTGGCATTTTAAACAATTTTGACTATATTTCACTTCAATCTAGAGTTGTGTGGCTGTCCGATGGATTAAAATCAATTTTTCGTATTGAAATGGACATAAGGAATTCAAAAATAGCGGTAAGAATGACGTATGAAAATAACTTCTTGGAATTACACAACAAAAATATGAAAAAATATTTGATTTTAGTCACGTTTAAAACTTCTTTTCGCAATACATTCGTCTGTAACTGGCAACAGACACTTCTTCAGTAAGTTTCCAGCAATAGTCAGCTAATATGTTCTGTGATGACTTTCCTGCATATATATTCTCCATGGTGGAAAAACCCCGGTGGAACCTTTCCCCATATGCGTCGCTCACTGTGCCCAGGTTCGGAAGGAAGCAGTCTAAGTGGGAATGTAAAAATTGAATCTTCGGTGACATATTACACCCCACAGTCTGTTGTGCGTTTAACAAGTTCTCAACAAGTTCCTTTTAGTTTTCGGCTGCTTCGCTTCCAAGGAAACTTAGACAAACCACTTTGAACTTTAACCATGCAGATTTCTCTGCTACTGTCAGCAGGTTTTCGGATAGATCATCTTTAATAATTTCACGATTTTGCGGTCCACTGAAGATGCCTTCTTTTAATTAATATCACTTAGTTTCAGAAATGTTTCTCTCAAATGCTCAAACCCCTCAACACGTTTGTCATAGCTTTAACAGAGTTTTTTCATGAACCTCAACTTAATGTGCAGTGGCGGTAACAAAATCTTATCTTCATGTAACAGCGGTCAATTTCTGACACACATTTCCCCTGGAACAGAGAATTCTCGCATGGGTCAATCCTTAATTTTGTAATGTTTCTCGTTTGTTCGGGTACCCATTCACCAAGAAATAGCAAAACTTTATGTAGCCATACTGCATTCCTCGGAGCAACCCTATGACTTTAAGACCTGCATATATTTTCCATTCACATTTTGAGTAACTTTCAAGAGCAAATCCGTATTCTCGTAGGTTTCCTTCATGTGGACAGAGTGAGCAATCAGTATTGACGAGTGAATATTCCTGCCATGTAGCAGCACGCCCTTTGAAATAAATTTAGACAAATCTAAAAACCTCTCCGTTCTTCAGAGCGGCCTGTACATACCAAGCCTTGCAGAAGTCCTGCTACATCATTACAATAGGCTAATTCGCCGTTCTTAGAAACAAATGACGACAACGATTGCTTACGTTTCCTGTATGACACTTTAACACCTTGCTCTAACAAATTCCATTCCTGCAGGCGAGAAGCCAGGAGTTCCACCTGAATTTTCTTAAGAATAAAGTCTCTCAACCCATCATTAATTTCAGACTACGAAATAAGATAAAGTATAATTTGTTCTGGAAAATCAGGATCCACGTTGGAACATGAAGGTCTAGGTTCGTTCCCTGGAGAGATGCAGGTCAGTTCTTCTCCATGCAGGGTCCATTGTTGAGGTGACTGACGAACTAGTAGGGAATCGTCAACAGGTTTTAGGGCTGAAGGAATATTGGGATAAATTATGGTATGTCCAGTACAATACGCTGTTTTCTCCTCCCTAAAACCCTGAAAGTGTCATAACACTGAGGGATAAATAAGTTTTTTGTTTCGGGCTGTCTGCTTGGACGGGCCTAAAAATCGGCCGACCACAAGCGATTTCTAGTCTAAATGTGCCTCTTCCTCGGAAAATTTAGGTGATATCGCAAACCGGATATCAGATCTGCAATCAGCGCATAAGAATACATTAAAATCACATAATATTACTTCGGAGCAAATTTCTTTGCTCAACCGTGTAATTGCCTCATTTCTGTAAAACGTTACAGAAAGTAGATCTTGAAATATTAGGCAACTTTACATGTTTGGAAACAGAAGCCAGAAAGTACTAACTTGTTAAATTCCTAAAAGACTTCTTGGATTCGTGAAGGTTTCGTATAGTGTGTTTCAAATAATTCCTACAGCACGGAGCAGAGTACTTCTTGAGAAGCTAACTGTTTTTCATATAGTCAAGAAATGCCCCGCATTTTATGGAATCCGAAGTTTCATTACCGCCTTCACACGTGCTCGCCTCGTGTCCCTATCCTGAACCAGCTCGATCCAGTCCATACCCCCACATCCTACTTCCTGAAGATCCATCTTAATATCATTCTCCCTTCTACTCCTGGGCCTCTCAAGTGGCCTCTTTCTCCCATGTTTCCCCACAAAACATGTGTATACGCCTCTCCTGTCCCCCATACGCGCTACATACCCCTCCCATCTCATTCTTCCCGACTTAATTACCCGAAAAATATTGGGTGGAATACAGATCATTAAGTTCCTCATTATGTAGTTTTCTTCACTATCCTATTACTTCGTCCCTCTTAGGCCCAAGTTTTCTCCTCAACACCCTATTCTCCAACACCCTCAGCCTAAGTTCCTCCCTCAATATTAGCGACCAAGTTTCACACCCACACTAAACGACAAACAAAATTATAATTTTGTATAACTTAATTTTTAAACTATTAGATAGCAAACTGGAAGACAAAAGATTCTGCATCGAATGACAGCAAGCATTCCCTGAATTCAACCTTCTCTTAATTTCTTCCTGAACAATAATACCAAAATAAAATCAGCCAGTATTTAATCATGCAGATCTGGTTCCTATGAAGTATGTCGCTACATGCCTAGGCACAAAAAAACAAGAAAAACGCATTTAAAATTGGCGTCTCATTTGACACTACTTATGCCAAATTTGAGCGGGATAAATAAAGTCACTCAGTGTAACAAAATGTCATATATGAATCAAAATTTATTAAAGAGACCAAACAAAGAACTTTTATTTCAATATAAATCCATTACATGGTTACCACGACATGTTTCGACCACACATGTAGCCATCTTCAGGGTGGTAACAACAAGCATACAGACATATTCGTAATGGGTCGTGATCGTTCCACAGTTAAAAATCACGTAGTTCTGGTTGCAATTCCAGCTGTTTTACCAATCAACCTCAATTTTAACCAGAACTGTACGATATTTATTTGTGGACTGGTCTTGATACATTATAAATATATCCGTATTCTTGCTCTTACCCCCATGAAGACGGTCACACAGTGACCAAAACATGTCGGTGCAAGCTGTTTAATAAAATTACATTCATAAAACCAAAGTGCATTTGTTACACTTTTCAATAAATCCTACACATCTAATTATTGCAGGCAATATGGAGCATATCAAACTAATGTCTCACAATTTTAACCAGACGTAAGTACAGAGATGGTGGCCGCCCGGTCTAAGGCGTAGTTCTGCGGCCGCTTGTTTGCTGGGATTGCGGGTTCGACTCCCACTGGGGACATAGTTGTTTGTTGTGTGTTGCTCAAGTACAGTCCTCTGCCACGGGCCGATCCCTCGTTCAGGGATGTCCTAAAAGCATGTCTGTGTCACTGCGTGTTACTGAGTGACATTAACCCTCTACACCTACAATGAGAAGGTAGATAGAGGTCGGACTAGGAACAAGAAGAACAGGCTAGTTCATAACAACGATGATGACAGTACAGGTTACTTTCCTCAGTCTGGTTTTGATTGGTTCCTCGTCGATATGATTTAAAATACTTTTGATTTTCGTGAGATGTAAATCGAGAAGAATGAGATGGGCTGGACATGTGGCGCATATGCGTGAGGAGAGGGGGGTGTATAGGGTCTTGCTGGGAAAACTGGAGGGAAGGAGACCACTGGGGAGACCTAGGCGTAGATGGGTGGATAATATTAGGATGGATCTCCAGGAGGTGGGATGTGGGTATATGGACTGGATTGGGCGGGCCCAGGATAGAGAGAGGTGGCGGACGCTTGTGAGTGCGGTAATGAACCTTCGGGTTCCGTGAAATGCGGGGAAATTTTGACTAACAGCAAACTAGTTACAGTAGCTTCTCAAGAAGGACTCTGCACCATGGAGTAAGTAAGTAAGTAAGTAAATGCGTTGGTATTTCAATATTTCATATTAGTGAACATCCATATTTTTGTCTACCAGGTTGACACCGTTTTTTCCGGTAGATGGATATACCATGATCCGAAGAATATATTTGTTTTACTCTGACGATGTAGGCAGTACGTTCTTGCGAGTTATTGCTAACAACCTACCAGACTATAAGGCGTCAGAACCCCATTCACCTGACTGTTTATTCCACCCTCTCTTTGTGTAAAGCGGAAGGTCACCACATAGGAATGAAGCATAGCTACGAGTTTAGCGCCATTCACGACGGTTAAACCTTTGACAGGAATGCTGAGCAAATCCCATGACCATCTACTGTTTCCACAGACAACCCTTCTATTGATCCGCTCTAATGCATTAGAGACCTTGAGGGGGGATTATGAAATAAAGATTTCATCGAATATTCATGCTGTGAACTGGATATTGGCTCGAAAAGTGCCGTCGTACAGAACGTGGTGCTGCTAATTACAGGACTAAAGGAAACTTACAAACATCTAGAAAACGCCGATTCAAATGTGTTATTTATCCATTCACTATAATGCAGCCAAAGTTTTGGTTTTATTTTTTAAGTTCTCAAACACAACAAATTAACTGAACAAGAATGGGAAAGTACGTATAATGTTACTCTGAGATGCGTGTGCATATTGTTTATACCTCCTCCGCAATCCTAACAGCCTGAGACCATTTCAGTCTAAGAAAGCCAATAAATGTCTCCGGCAAACAGAAAACATACTTAGGGTTTCACGTAAAGTTTCCAACATTTTGGGACAGTTTTAACCTAAATTGGAATCACTGACGAATTTTTATATGTCCCCAGTATCAAACTGCACGTAAATCCGTCCAGTGGGGGCAACGCTGATACATGCGGACGGTCGGATGGGAGGGCGGGCGGAAGAACTAAGAGCCTGACACCACTTCAGTCGAAGACAAATTTTATGACGATTTATCGTAGCCGACAACAATAAAATGTATTTAGGTCTTCACGTAAAGTGCCCAGAATATTGACCGATTTTAACCAAATTTGGATTTTATCAACAAATTTCTATAGAAGACCCCCATTTAAATTTCTCGTAAATCGGTCCAGTGAAAGCCGCGCTCAAGAATTCGGAGAGACGGACGGACAGACAAACAGACGAATGGAAGGACGGACATGAGAAAATTAGCAGGAGTTTTCGCGACTATACCAGCAAGCCCAAAAACTGAAAAAGTACTCTTCTGCTTAGAATAACTGGTCATAGATTTTTACAGTTACAAATCTGACCGCGTTAACACTTTCATTCAAAATCACTCAACATTCAATTTCTATATCACAATGAGAGTTACTTTTCCTTATCGGATTCCCTTAGACACTGCCTTTTTAGTGTACATTTAAATACTCTTGTTTTCTCCCACATGTGCAGCATAGCCAATACAGACTATTTACAAGACGCAGAATATTTTCTGAGAAAATATTTTCTGAAATTCCCCGCACTCTATGGAAGCTAAGGTTCCGTGTTAACGATATACAGCCCCCCCTCGTCCCCCGAATATCTATATTCCTGAATTGATAAATAACTTTCTCGTTCTCTAAATTCCATTTCTATATCTAGTTCTTCCAAGTGACCTTTTTCCTTCCGTTTTCCTCACATAATTCTCCTACGCAGTTACCACTAAATCATGCGTGTCCCTTGCCCAGTCCATAGCCGATAATGAACAATATAATGCTTATAACGTAAATTGAATCTATAAGCAATATACATAGTAGAAATATATCCCCTTGTTTGGTATTCCGGCAAATTCAGTGTCAAATGCGCAGTGCTATATTTGACAGAGTGCATGATAATATTGCAAATTCGGGGAAAAACGCACAGTGGAGTTTTATGTTTATTGCACCGTGCATAATTGTGATAGTTGAAGAATAAAAGACCAACTTGATGTCACTTGCTATTTTATTTCAATTCTTATGTGCTCAACATGTTTCGGACATTAATATATCCATCATCAGGAGCTTGCGACTATTCTGT
>Ga0123355_10016919_pt1 | contig 11504 bp, 9 predicted proteins | sample TergutEmb28metaG_3_FD_89872 | JGI IMG/M metagenome (GOLD analysis project Ga0123355, IMG submission 89872) | Embiratermes neotenicus P1 segment gut microbial communities from Petit-Saut dam, French Guiana - Emb289 P1 | ecosystem: Host-associated > Arthropoda: Insects > Digestive system > Gut ...
ACTTTTTATCCTATATATATATATATATATATATATATTCCCTGTGGACTCTTCTGGATGTTAACACTGTGAATAAGGGATGAGTGATTGATCGTTGCGTATGACCGCAATTTTATCTGAAGCATTGGCTACGTATAGTAGAATTCAAGCGTGTTTGCAGTGTTTACAGGATGAAAAAATGAAGATGTGGTTGGGAATAAACATGTGTTGTTTTATAAGGCAAAATCCCAGTATTTACTTCGAGGGACTGAGTACAGCCAAAAAAAAAAACATCTTTAGTCATGATAGCCGACCCTGGGTCAAAGTTTGAAAGCAGGTCCGTCAGACATAAAGCAAAAGTGCTAGTCGCTTAACGGCGATGTTTGGGAATGTCATGTATAAATACGGAGAGCCACACTTTTTGACAATTTTATCACGGTACCGAAAATACACATATGTGTTAGGCTTATATTCCTTCGTACCAAAAAACAAATTCCCTGAGGAGAGTACCCAAGTATCCAAACATGTGGGAGTTTAATACTTGTCATGACTTGTATTAAGGGCATTTGTTAGTTCACATATTAACTATAAGCGATAAGGATTTTAAGTTTAATGTGAAAGATGTGCACTGCGAAAATGTGCTGTAAGCAAACGCGTCCTTCGAAATGCAAGGTTGTATTCCTTCGTCACCCACAATTCCGAAAATCATCTGCATTACTCCAGGCCATTCCGTCTAACATCCTGACGTAAGTGGTGGGTCTCTAAAGGGCCACCTACCAAAGGAACGAGAATTGGTAAGTAGGCTTCAGGCGACTAGCAATGGACAGTCGAATTTCTAAGTTACCAGGTTTGACACACCCCAACATACAAGAGACCGTCATCTGTTAATTTAAGGAAAGAAGTTAATCTCTAAAGCTGTATCAATTAAAATATCCTGAGTGAGGATGGGCTTGCCTTCCCTTCTTCACTGCAAGAGAATGAAACCTTCAAGTAGCCCACAAATGTCTCCTCGAATTTGTTTCCTGCTCCAAATCTGTGATCATCTTATTCACTGTTATTGAACTCTGCGGAGTAAATAGTGTTGTTAAATAGCCTAAGGCCCAATCAAAGTAAAGGTCCCAGTTTATCTTTGTCAGTACTAGTAAGTCTGTCTACTTAACACTCAGTCTACATATTAATGTTATTTACCAATGTCTGTCAGCCTGTCTACACACCTACCTACACATCCGCCCACATCTCTGTCACAGCATTTCCCCCAGCACATAGGTACGTCGAACAGTATGGAGCCCGTACACTGTATCAAAAATTTCCACCACTTGAAAATCCTAAGACAGTTCTTTGTGACTCCATTTTGTTTAGGCTTTAACCCTTATCCTGCTAATGTGGAGAATAGGGTGAGCTCCTAATAATGCCAGCGAATGGCAGATGGGATTTAACTCTGAATTTAAAGGGTTAACAACGCCTTTTGAACTAGATGCAGTATCTCAACAGTACAGCTCCGGCTGGGGGCATTGTTGGTGAACTAAGTAGCACTGATTTCGAAGTCAGTGGTCATAATATATTTTACTGTACTATCCCAGAATTTGACTAGAGGGACTGAGGTAAACCGGGACACACATGTCAGATTTCGAAAGGGTATCTTTCTAATACGAAGGAGCAGTGGTCACTACATCACATCGTTCTGCTCAATTCATTCTCATAGCTATAAAACTACATCGTCACTCGGCGATTTCATGTGAAACTGCAGAACATGTATTGAATGAGCGAGACTAACAACGACACAAATTTCATTACACATGGTCGATTGTGATTTTAACAGCAGCAATACCTCATCAAAACATGCCACTAATCAGCATGCGATGACAATGCAATTATCGAGCCACACTGCTATTCAAATGTTGTTCAGATGGTAATTCGCGGACGTGTGATGATGTTATTTTACAGTCCGACTTATTAATTTGTCTTCCACTTTATACATAATAAACAAGCAGTTATAATAAAATGTAATAACGCTGCTGTATGCTATAGTGCCGGTAGTTTGTCTCGTACTTTGCTTATCTTGTCGTGATTTCTTCATGCATTTTAAAAATAATTCTACACGTATGATGCAAATATTAATGGGCTTTATATGTAACTTCGAATACCCTGTCGATCTGCCTTCGCGATACTCTCAGTAACATCTTGATTCCGCGTTCTTAAATAAGTGACAAAGGGAACTGTTTTGGTTGAATATAGCGAACTCGATGATAATATTATAAGTAATTTTAAAGTTTTCCTCTCACCTAAGCTTTCTTGAAGTGTATAAATACTTTATTTACCGCTGTATTCTGATAGAGTTAACATCCGAAGAAAGAACGCAGAATATCTTATCAGAAGTTTATCCATTACGTCTAGGTCCACAATAATACTCCAACTCAATTTCGTCGACTTACAGGGTTAACCGTGAGAGAACAATGCTGGATGGAATTGTGTGCGTTGCTTATAGCAGCGATACCATAGACTCGATAGTCCTAAAATTGTTACAGCCCTTTCTACAAATGCGACACTCAACAATTCACAACTATAACTACTTGTTTCGAGTTGCAATTTTACCATTACAGCCTATTTTCAACAATCTCGATATAATCAAGCAATATTTTAATTTTACTAAATAGAAGTAAACAACACAACTTACGCGAAAAAAAACCCATAAGATTGAATCAAATAAACAGAAAGAGAAATATCTATATTAACACTCCCGTTATTACTAGGTGTAAAACAATAAAAAAATGTACGTCAAAAATGCACGCATTTATGTATGAGCCTCAGTTCGTTTAAATTGTTTACAAATTTGAATAAACATCCCTTCAAAATTTTAAGGAAATTTCTAGAATCTACAAGATTTCCCAATGTGCACTACAAAGAAAAATAGCTATTAGCTAATGTTTAAGTATCTATATTATACAGATATACAATAGAAGAGAAAATTTCTATAGCTTTTTAATTAATATACTGATTTTTATCTGTTTTAATTAGCAAAAGATTGATATGTAGATTCATATCTCATTTACATTATCAGATTTTGTGGCTCCAATTGAAATAATTATTTTATATCACAAGCAAGTATGCCAAACACGTTGCTGAGTAAGTAAACAACTTCAGAGTGTGTAGTAAAAAAATTCTCCTTCGGTCTTAAGCGTCTTATTAACATATTTGCTTTATTTTACTGCAAGAACATGCTTATGAAATTGTGGTAATATTCCTCTATCAGATAAATGGGACACTATATAATAAGCCCGCAATAGCACGCCCGTACATAAGGGATTTCATAATCTATTTCGATGTGGTATGGGGTGAAGAAAGGGCACTTCCGCTAATTCCTATAACGCAAGGAGGCTAAAGCCTTATACGTTTTGAAGTGCCTCTAAGAGCGTATTTTTTTCAGCCAGGGTGTTTTTTTCTTCTTCCAGAAACACGAGCTGGAAGTGGAACTGCTTAAACTGAAGCATTCTGTGAATGAAGACGAAGCAGACCCAATCAGCGTATCCTCATCCCTCAGGGACACCTCAAGGGGTAAGACCTGCTAGTGTAACCCCTAAATCAATTACATCAGGCAATTTTTCTGCTATCTCCAGAACCCAATTCTCAACTCGTGACTTGTAACCCCTAAGTGATCAATATTACTTTCTCTCTCTCCCCAAGACTTTCTGCTTCTCAGAATTAATATTACTATTGATTTTGTAGCCTTAGCAATTCAAGCTACTACCTTGCGCCTGCGTGTTATCTTAAACGAAAGAAACTATTGTCCACCACACTCCAGTGGAAAGTATTTATAGGTAAGTCAACAGTAGCTCTCTCGTTCGACAAACACATATTTGTGATTGCAGGCTTCCGCTGCGAAGTGGATGAGATCTGTGCTCTTCTGCGATAATGCGCAGCGTATAGTGGTAATTCCTTCCTGACGTTTCGGTACAATATATCTGTCCTATCTTCAAGGATAAAGAAATCCAAGAAGAGAAGTTTTCTTGGATTTCTTTATCACAGATGATTGGACTAGTAGGTAGTCCCGAAACATCGGTAAGGAATTACCACTACATGCTGCGTAACGTACCAGAAGGGCGCAGATCTCAAACACATATTTCCTTAATTTTAGGAATGTTTCTCCTGACTGCCCAGAATTTCAATATGTCTGGGCGTTTTATATTTTTGTGCATAAAATTGGAACTTAATGCTACGTTCTACATTTCCTTCTTTCCAAACGTTCCACCGACAAAACAACGGGTTATAGTGAAAAGAAAATTAATATTCGGAGAATACTGCAAAGTTTGCGTGGAAAATGTAATATGGTTCCATTTCGGTCCTACATAATTCCACCAAAGTTATCAATTTCATCTCAAATTATTCGGCATAATAAATACAGATTCTTGATATAAAATATCGAGCTCATAAATTTCAACAACTTTCATTCGCAAATTTGTCAATATGTTTATGTGCACCTTACCACATGTAATTAATGTGAGACAACAAGGTAGCATACACGAAGGAAATTAAGAAAAACAATTTCAACTGAAACACCTGAAAAGGAGAGGCAACTCGAGAAAATTTTGAAAAAATTAAAGCTACAGCATGTGACGATTAAGTTTATGAAAGGTTTGAGCATCGGGGCCCTGCGAAGAGGGTAACAAAACACCGAATTCCATAAGAGGTAGAACATTCGTATTGTGCAAATCTGATTGAATTGGTTCCTCAAAGAAAACTCAGCTCCACAGAAGCAGCTATTTAGATCTTGCCTCAAATTTTACCTTCTATATTTAGCCCGTACGTTTCCAATACAAATCTTCGTTTATATATCTCGTTAACTAACTACCTCCACGGAACAGAGTCCTTCTTGAGAAGCTAACAGGTTCTCAGCTAGTCAAGAAATTCCCAGAAATTCATGGACTATGAAGGTTCATTACCGATTTAACAAGAGCCCATCACCTATCCCTATTCTGAGCCAGACTAATGCATTCCATGTACCCATGCCACTTCTTGAAGATCCATTCTAATATTATCCTCCCATCTACACTTGGGTCTTCCACGTGGTCTGTTTCCATCAGGTATTCCCACCAAAACCCTCTATCTAGTCTACACAAAACAAATAAACCTTGTCCTTTTGCAAAAACTGGTTTCAGATAGAAGGTAGATTAACAAAAGGCCTGTTCTAAATTATGATCTAGAGCTTTATTTAAAACTTTTCTGTGTGGTGTAAATTTAAGGGAACATATGGAAAATATGACTGTGTAGTGTCAGTAAGCTACTTGAGGGATGCAGCATCCTGTACACTGGAACATACGCGAACTGCAGAGCGTTATTTTAGACCTTCCCTAGCGAAGGGGTCTCGCATATAATAGAATCAAATGAGTAGAGAGGCAAAAGTATGAACCAATTTGCATTCAAATTACTTCCTAACATCAAGAACTAAGAATTTATCACAAGCACAGATAGACTGCTCGAGAAAATCTGTCGAAGGGGATGAAGAAGTGCGGGAAGCAAAACGAAAAAGAAACACAAAAAGAAAAAATATGAGAAAAAAATATGACGATAGATTACTGTTTGCCCTAACAGGAGGTAAGAATAAGTTGATTACGAGACTTCATTGTTTCCAGAGTTTAATACGTTATAATGGACTCATATTTTTCACTCCCCGTCTGCTATCTGAAAATGCCAATATTGATATATAAGAAATTATATGTTCTTTGTTGTTTCAAATGGGTGCGAAACTCGGTCTCTCAGGCTAACGGAAGAACATAGATTGAGACGGTTATAAAACAACGTCCTGACTAGAATATGTTTAAGAATGACGGAGGAAATGTAAGGAAGGGTGGAGTAAAATGCATAATGAGAAGTTTCATAATTCGTCAAATACGAAATATCGGAGTAATAAAAGGAGGTCGCGAATGGCATGACATACGGCATGCAAGAGACAGAAGATTAAGGCATAAGGAATTTTAATGGAAAAATGTAAAAGGAAAAGACCACTCGGAAGATCGAGGTGTAGAAGGGGTATAGCAGTAAAATAGGTCTTAAAAATAGAATGCTAAACTGTGGAGTCAATTTATATGGTACGAAACAGGGGCCAGTTTCATACAATTCGGTGGAATTTCTTGATTAACAAAGGAAAGTTATTCGTTAAGAAGGACTCTGTTTCATGGAACTGAACTAGTCAACTGATTTACAGAAACAGAAGGAATATTTCGCTGTACGTTACAGGCAAAATGTGTGCTGTTCTAAGAAAAAGACTGGCATTAACGGGGAATGAACTTACGGGCTCTGAAATAAGTCAGTTCTAAGACACCCCATGCTACAAGTAGCAGGCTTTGAATCATGTTACCACAAAAATTTCTTACTATCTTACCAACTAATATTCCGTAGTCACCATGCCACTATTCTCCGTTTTTATGAATAATTTTCTTAATAAATTTGCGTGTTTTTCATAAAGCTACAGTCACGCAGAGCTGCAAGAATCCTCCTGATGTTGTTAGTATTGCTGACACCTCAGAAGTTCGCAAAGCTGAGTTGCTAGTAATGGTTGTGGTAGAAGGTTTATATTATCATTCCTACACATGAAGGTCTCCACAGTCATTAAGTTCACGCAGCCTTTCACAAATATCGCTCATTTAGTGTTGGTTATATTGATCTCTGTAAATCAATTAGGTTACGGAGAGACATCGCAGCTAAGTCAACAAATATCATCTGACGACATCAGCAATATATCAATATGTTTCGATCCCGGAGCAGTCCATAAGGGAATAGTGGTGGATGAAGTGGCAATGAGAGTTGTCCCTGAGTACTTCAGTTTTCACCGATCGCTGTCATTTATCAATATTCCATATTCATATTTCACTCATTTAAAACCGACGCCATATACACAACTGACAGCGTCTTTAAATAAAACAGTTAAGATTTTGTTCTTCCATCAGTTATCGCCATTGTCACCGGTGGCCCTTTTCCGTAAAGAAAATGGATATTAATAAATTGTTATATTTTTATAACATGTTACGTGCATAATTAGGTAGACTAGCACGAAAGTTTCGGATAAAATTACAGGTTCCATCGGCACTTCGAATAATGACAAGAGGTTCCTTTAAACCTTTGTACCACTCTTCCGAACTAAAAGGCATCACATCACAGAAAAGCGAAAAAATTAATTATCACTTATTCTCAGCCCTCGAAACATCAGATGTAACGCACTGATCAATACTTTTTCAAAATTCTGTCGCCGCGCTGAAGCTCAGGATCTTGACCCTAGGATTAATCTCACTTAAAAAATTCCTACGACTTGCATATTGGTACTGTTAACAAAGGTACAGACTTCACAAATATGGAGGTACGTACCTATTTAGAGGCGTCCTGATCATAGAGATTTTCATGAGAAGTGGTGCAGTAATTGCTGTAACGTTGACATCTAAATTTGCGCCAAGACAATGAAATAAAACAGATGGGCGGAGAGCTAGAAGCAGTTCTGAAGAAACTCTGCCTTATTTGTAGCCCTACACAAAGTCACAATTCATAACCAACTATATGTTCACGTTGTTTATTTGATTTATTTCACAATGCCACTCTACATTGCCATTCAGTGCTGCATGCTTTTGAGTGTGGTCTGCTGACTTCTCACTTATACGACTGGACTATTGACGTCAATTAACACTGGAGGTACAGAATGTAATTAGTGAAGGACGAGCAATGTGCTGGATACGGTGGGTAACCCTAGACCAGTATACTCTCTCTACAGATAATTTAACTCCAATGAACACAGTCGTTCTTGGAAAACTAGCGGCCACTCGGCTATTCAAGAACTACTACACAATTTTAGGAAAGGCCAATTTAACTGTAATGCTTACATTAACCCGCCTGCCAATGGGCCCCATCTTGAGTCATTTGTATCAGCCCACTCTTCACAGCCTAACTATTTAATATTAATTTTATTATCATCCTTCTGTCCATCACTATGTCGCTCCTGTACACCACGTTGTCTCAGTAAAATTCAGTACACCATGCATTTCTCATCTCTCTCATTCGTGCTGAACGTTTAGCCCACCTTGACAGCCCTAATAATACAGTGTTTGATGAAACATAAAATTAAGAACAACCCATTGTGCAATTTTGAACAAAATCCTGTTAATTTCTCTCTTCTTCCTTCAAATATTCTTGCAGCATTTTGAGGACAAGTACATTCAATCTGACGAAACAAAAAAAAAACAGAGAAATATGTTCATGCAGAAGAGTCTCTTTCATAATTGAGGAAGTGAGATATTCAAAACATACACTTTAATCTATAGTGTGCGAAAATAATTCAAGTTTTAAATTCTACGTTACGATGATAAGGAAATGGTTCCTCCGCAACATCCATATGTATCTGCTAACCTACATAGCGCCACTTCCCATATTACTACATTCTTAAATTATTATGATTCAGACCAACAAATTCACACTGTACTCTTCACTATTAGACTGTGCGATATGTTAAGGACACACACTCGCCAGTTAGATGATCATATTGCTGCCCCTTTCCACAGAACACCTAAAAATATTAACGCACATGTATTACTGCATTACCTATTCTTAGGTTTTAAATTCAGCTTTTGTATTTCTAATGGAAAAATGCCTTTTATGTTACCAAACCGATACGCAGAATTTAATTCTGTATCCGACAAATGGGACAACACAGGTGGATCTCTATTAATTCATTACACTCTCTGGAGATGAATCAGAGTTACAATGTTTACGTAGTATTAGAAGCAGAGCAAGTTTTGTTGACAGATTCAGCTAGATGGATCAAGATGCCAATGTAATTTAACGGACAGCGTGAAGAAAGTTCTTTACTTCTAAGCGTAATGGAGTTCCTTCAGGCATGAAACTAACATAACGTTAACATAATACGCTAATGCGCAAGAATCGGTCTGTGTGAAACAGAGAAGCAAGTAAGAGTAATACTCAACATAGCTCTATTGTATATTATCGAGTTCTTTTGATAAATTGGAAAAAAATTTAAGAATAAAGTACCTAAATCGATTCGGTGAACAATGCTTTAGATTAACTATGTGGCACAGGTTCTTCTTTAAAATATTTTATTGACAGAATTTGTCAAAAAATATTCAAAGTATTTACTGAGCCCAGATATTTTTCACCGTGTTCACAAAAAAAGGAAAATTTATCCCCGGTCCCAGACGATTAAAACTAATTCACAGTTTCATAACCTATAACTCTAAAGCCAAATTTTATTCTCTCCTCGCGTCTAGGTCAAGCAGTTCAATGTGGCATTTTCTTTAGATACGTCCAAAAAATTCATTTCTCATTTCTCTATTCAGCATTCATAATTATTATACTACGTGGGTAAATCCAACTGCGAGAATCAACAAGAATGAATTCTGAAATAAGACTTAAGATTAACTGAAAGAGAGCATATATTGACAGCCACTCCCAAACTCTGGAGGACGGTCCCAGAGTTTGAAAAAGTATGGTCAATCGGCCCCAAGGGATTAGGTCTTGTCTTGTTATTTTAGCTTGAATACAGGAACTGTTTCATTTCACGAAACTTGGCGTTTTATATACTGTGTATTTGCATTACTTCTATTAATTTTATGTTTGTGTGACCGTGCATCACTGATACAACAGTAGAACAACAGCCAACTAGATGAAACAATAACAAATTTTATTGATAATTAAAATCAGCTCAACATGTTTCGGGCGATAATTTCGCCCATCCTCATGAGCATTAGACTGTGTTTACAGCTTGTGGTATAATGCACCGGCGATGCTGCCTGCTGGTGACAAGGATGGGGTGGAACAGTTGAGCTGATTGTAATTATCAATAATTTGTTATTGTTGCATCTAGTTGGTTGTTTTTGTATTATTACTTCCATTAGTATTAAAACACCAGGCGACAGACAAGGGTCACAAAGTTCATAATCTTGAATGCGATATTCTGTCGATAGAATATTGTATAAATATATGGGTCAACTAACCACAAAGAAAAATATATCAAGCATGATGTAGCACGGATGGGAAACATCATTCATGCAGGTACTGAAGAACAAATGCCATCAGCTGCTGGATCGATAACAAGCACCGTTATCATGGTGCGTCTGACTAACTTTTCATAGCACTAATCGAGTTCGCACATCGGGGAAAAAAAGGCCTATTTATGTGTCTTTACAAATTTTCTGTTACGTCGCTACATCATAACTTCGAGCGTGTCCACCGTGGTAACTTGTCACTGGCTGTCTCCTAAGTCACAAGATACAAATCGTGGTCGAAATCCATGTCCGGATTTTTTTATCTAAAATAATGGTTCCGTATTTTTTGTCTATAAGTTAGTCCAACACAATGCACACGCTTATACAGCAGGCTGTACTAACACAGTCCAGCAGTATTCCGACATATTTCGGTGTCGGACATTACCATCATCAGGGAAGACAACACTATAGACCAAAAAAGCGCCGCTATTAGAAGGTGTCTTTCAAGAAATGGTCTGCTATTATAGAACCCAAATAAATCTCATTTTACTTGCTACGGTCTGATACTAGACTATATTCTGAAACAGTTCTCACGCTCCGTCTCCCTAACTTTAATATTGGCACTATTCTCGCACCTATAAATAAGGCTTGCAAATGATTCTTTTCAATAGTATATAGAAAATTATATACTGGTAGGTTTAACATTTCCGCCGTGTGAAATACCCAATATTTGTACCGCCTAAACTTACTGCCTTCCCGAGAGTAAGGCGGACGGGGTATCGATAAAACTCTCGTGATTATAACTCCTGCCCACATTCGGGATGTTCCAGTTTCGAATTTCAGGTAAAAAATAGTAAACTTTTATAGGTTTTCATGGCTATCGTTCGTTACAAGACAAATTCTAAAATATTACCTTGCAACAATTAATAATTGCTTTCCTTCCCACTTTCCACAACCCGACGTATCGTAACCTTTCACTTTTTATGTGTACATTTAAAAGGATGTGGAGAAATAAACCAAGAGTCGAAGTAAAACCTGAGATTAAGTTACGTGCCTGACTGTGCTACTGTACGCTGTGTTACTTCTTGGGCAGCGAGAAGGGCACTGACTATCTATACTTCTTCATCGCGGATACAACAGCATCTGTGCCAAGCGTAGTACAATATGCTTGCTGGCAACTACTTTTTCCGTTCCACAGCCTTTTCATTCGTTCTTCACACTTGTTTCCTTCCGTAGCGCCTCGAATTTATGGCCAACATCATATTGTGTTTAGTAAGAAAGTTCTTTAACATTTTTGTTTAGATTATTGCACTTACGAAATTAGGGCGTAAAAAGAGTCTAGAAAAAAAAAAGTTAATACAGTACGTAAAGAATCTGCCTCATGCAAAAAGGGTCCTCAAGGAGACTTGAAGGAGCATTGACACGGTTGAAGAATAAAAGACCAACTTGATGTCACTTGCTATTTTATTTCACGTCTTATGTGTTCAACATGTTTCGGACATTAATATATCCATCATCAGGAGCTTGCGACTATTCTGTTGAATTACC